>LWDU01038617.1_pt1 | contig 10144 bp, 7 predicted proteins | sample 727161 | NCBI WGS metagenome assembly LWDU01 (sample SAMN04566230, study PRJNA314399) | hydrothermal vent metagenome | isolation source: deep sea hydrothermal plume seawater | place: Mexico: Gulf of California, Guaymas Basin | collected 2004-07-11 | reverse complement strand
TGGGTATCCATGCACTGCCAAAAGCCAGTGTGACAATGGGCCTTGAGCTGGCCTTCGTTGGCGAGGCGCTCCAATGGCTCGCGCTCGAGAATGCAATCGTCGCCGGTCAAGTAGTCGCCGATGCGTTTGTTGAAAACGCAGAAGCCGCCGTTGACAAAGCGCGGCTCGCGGTCGGGTTTTTCGCTGAAGGTGGTGATGGTGCCTTCGTTGATGGAAAGCTCACCAAAGCGGCCGGCCGGTTGCACGGCGGTGGCGGTCGCTATTGCGCCGTGGCCTTTGTGAAACTCAATCGAGGCGTTGAGGTCGCTGTCGGTCACGCCGTCGCCATAGGTGAACAGAAAATTTTCATCGCGCACGTGCGGCAAAGCGCGCGCGAGGCGGCCGCCGGTTTCGGTGGTGGGGCCGGTGTCGAGGAGCGTCACCGTCCAGTCTTCCTCGTCGTGATGAGTGTGGTATTGCACCTCCGGCTCGCGGCCGAGCTTGAGCGTCACGTCGCTGGTGTGCCACAGGTAGTTTCGGAAATAATCCTTGATGACCTCGCCTTTGTAACCGAGGCACAAAATGAAATCGCGATGCCCGTGGTGGGCGTAGGTTTTCATAATGTGCCAGAGAATCGGCCGGCCGCCGATGGGCACCATGGGCTTGGGACGATACTCCGTCTCCTCGCGCAATCGCGTGCCTTGGCCGCCGCATAGGATAACCACCTGCATCGCGGGAGGCTAAACGGTTTCGGGCCGGCAATCAACACCTTCGCCGTTGCGGCGGTCGGCGGCGATTGCTACGGTGCGGCGGAGCGTGCGTGATTTTTTGTTTAACCTGTTTCCGCCGGGCGGCCGACTGCGGCGCGGCGTGGAGGCGTTGTTGCCGGTGGCGGATGTGTTGCTGCTGCCGTTCACGCTGGCGGGGGCGCTGTTGCTCGGGGCCATCCGGATGGCCGGGGTGGAGCGGTTTCGCGTGGCGCGTTGGGTGTTTCGCAAAACGCGGGTGTTCCCCGTGCGTGACCATTATTACGAGCCGCTGGTGAATCCCGCCCACCTCACGCGTTCGCTGGAAGAACCGCGCGAGCTGCCGGGCATCGAGTGGGACGACGCCGCGATGCTCGCCCAACTCGACGCCTTCGATTTCAACGACGAACTGCTCGCCATCCCGCGCGAAGCCTCCGAGGAAAAGGACGGTTTTTTTTACAACAACCCCGGCTACGGGCGTGGCGATGCGGAGATGCTTTATAATTTCCTGCGCCACCTCAAGCCGCGGCGGTTCATCGAAATCGGCTGCGGAATGAGCACGCGCCTCGCCCAACTCGCCTTTGCCCAAAACGAAAAAGACGGCGCGCCCCGTTGCGAACACACCTGCATCGAGCCCTACGAAAACCCGTGGCTCGAGCAGCTCGGCGTCACCGTCCTGCGCCAGCGCGTGGAGGAGGTCAGCCCCGACGTGTTTGCCCACCTCGCCCCGCGCGATGTGGTGTTCATCGATTCCTCACACGTCATCCGCCCGCAAGGCGATGTCCTCACCGAATACCTGCAAATCCTCCCGCGCCTCCCCAAAGGCGTGTGGGTGCACGTCCACGACATCGCCACCCCGATGGATTACCCCACCCCGCTCATCGTCGACCAAATCAAACTCTGGAACGAACAATACCTCCTCGAAGCATTTTTAACGCACAACCACGATTGGAAAATCCGCTGGATGATGAACCATCTTTTGCACACCCACCCCGAGGCGATTCATAAAAAATGCCCCATCACCGCCGAAGCGATGCAAAAGGGCGAGCCACCCAAAGGCGCGTGTTTTTGGATGGAGAAGGTGGAGTAGAGTTTATGTGCTGTCGGCATCTTGCTGGCGGCACATTACACCTCCGTCAGCAAACGGAATTGGTGCACGAAGGTTTCGGGCAGGAATTTTTCACGAAAACTTTTTTCCGCTTCACGTTCTTCATCGGTTAATGGGCGGCGTTCGGCCAGTGCGGCCTTGATTGCCTCCGTCAGATTTTGGGTGGCGGTTGCGTCATCAGTTCGGATGTCGGCGGAGTGCGCCAGTGGGTAGCCGTTTACCACTTCGGGGATGGCGCCGGATTGGCTGGCGACCACTACGCGTTCGAGGAGGCGCGCTTCCAATGCGGTTCGGCAGAGGCTTTCTTCCACGCGGGAGGGGCAGACGACGATGTCGTGTTGGGAAATTAATTTCGGCACATCCACGTGGGCGACGTGGTGCAGCAGATGGATGTCGCCGCCCGTGGCGCGTTCCACTTCGGCGCGCAGCGGGCCGTCCATTCCGAGGATGGAAAGGGTGGCGTCGGGTTTGAGCTTTCGCCACGCGGCAAGGAGGAGGTCGATGCCTTTCTCGGCGGAAAGACGGCCATAAAATAAAACCTTCGCGGGGCCATCGGTGGCGACGGGCCGTGATGGCGGTTGCAAAAAATAATCCTCCACGGGCTGATACAGCGTGGTGAATTTTTCATCGCTTTCAACGGTGCCATCGCCCGCGAAGGCGCGACAGCGTTCGGTGATGAAATTGGAAACACCGGCCACGCGCGCGCTGGCGGCGAGGGCTTTTTTCCACGGGTCATCGCGGCCGCGCAGCCAAATATTGATGAAGGGCGCGAGCGTGGCGCGGGTGGCATCCGCGTCCATTCGTTTGGGGACGACTTCATGGCACCACGTGAAGAGCGGCTTGTCGGCGGCCTCGGCAAGGGCGTGGGCGAAGACAAGGGCGTTCATATCCGGACAAAATATGGCGTCATAATTTTCCGGCCGCACACCAGCATTTTGGGCGGCGCGGATGAGCGAGCGGTCGAGCATTCGGTTTGGTAGAAATAAAATCGTGCGCTTAAGGGTCTGCGCGTTTTGCGAACACCAGCGCGGCGGGGTGATGCGGCGTATCCCCGGCTCGCCACGATCGGGCCCGCCGGCGAGGCACAGCACCTCCACTTCCCAACCGGCACAGCGCCGCAACAGCGCGGCGGCTTCGCGCGCGACCATCTCGGCGCCGCCGTGGTCGTGCTCGTAGAAAAATGAAACCAGCAGTAAACGCATCAGCTTGGGGCGTTGAACTCGGCAATCCACAAGCCGTTGGCGTAGGGAAAGGGGTGGCCGTATTTTGTGCCGAGGGCTTGGTTACGTGGGGCTTCGCCCCATTCACGGCGGCCGTGGCGAAGGAGGAAGCGCGCTTCATTTGCGCCGAGGGTTTCGTTGGCGATTAGTTCGTCCAAGGCGGGATTATACCCGAGCGGCACGGTGATGACGAGGCGTCCATCGGGCGCGAGCAAGGCGCAACAGGCGTCGATGGCGGCGCGGATTTTTTCGCCGGAATTGCCTTCGAACTCATCATCAAAACCGATGTGCTCGAAAGTGGAAATGGAAATGATGAGCGCGAAGCGCTTGGCGGTTTTCCATTCGGTGATGTCTTCGTTGATGACGTTCGGGGCAGTTTCGAATCTGTCGATGACGGTGTGCGAGTGCGGGCCGTAATGGCCGAGCACGTTGCCGACTTCGAGCACGGGGCCTTCGGTTTGGGCGAGGTGCCATTGGGCGATTGGGATTTCCGCGCAGCGCTCGTTGCTCCACGTGACGTTGTAGTTTTCGTAAAGGCACTGAAGCTTTTCGCCGCGGTATTCGAAATCCCGCCGGCGGAGGAAGGAGCGCACAAAGGGCGAGGCGAGTTTGCGCAGGGGCAGCAGGAAGATTTCACTCCAGCCAAAGCGCTTGGCGAACCATCGCACTTTGCCGGTGAACCCGCTGTAAAGATGGGCGCTCATTCGTCGTCAACTTCATCGATGTCGGATTCCTCCTCCTCATCCTCCCAGTCCAATTCGTCCCCCTTTGCCCAGGCTTCGAGTTGGTCGCAGGCGGCGGGGAGCACTTGATCCCAGTGAAAGGTGGCGGCGCGATCGCGGGCGGCGGTGCGCCAATCCTGATACGCGCCGTTGTGGCTTTGCACGTCGGCGATCATCGCGGCCAGCGCGACGGGGGATTCCTCGTCGGCGACGAGGCCGGTTTGGCGGTGCAGGGTGGATTCCACCAAACCGGGCGTGGGATACACGACGGCCGGTGTGCCGAGAGCGTTGGCTTCGATGACGTTAAGCCCCCAGCCTTCGCGCAGGGAGGTGTGCAGCAAAAAATGGGCGTCGCGCAGAGCGGCATCTTTTTCGGCCTCGGGCAGTGGGCCGCAAAACTCGACGTGGTCTTCCACTTTCAACTCAGCCGCCAACCGGCGCAGCGCGGGTTCTTCCTGTCCTTGGCCGACGATTTTTAGTTTTGCTTCCACCTCGTGTTCGCCAAGCAAACTCCACAGCGCGGCGATGGCGTGGTCCACCTGCTTGTTGGGTGCGAGGCGAGAGACGGTGATGAGTTGCAGCGGCTCGTCGAGTTCCTTTTCCGGCAGCGTCTCGAGCGCGCGCGTGTCCACGCCGTAGGGAATTTGCGTGACCGACTCGATGCCTTGTTCCTGCAAATGCTCGCGCGTGTAACTGCTGGCGGTCCAAAAGGGCACGTCGCGATACTGGCGCAGCGTGAGGCGTTCCTGCCAACTACCGATGCGGCTGAGTGGCCATGGATAAAACGCGCGCCAAATTGGGCCGAGCACTTCGTGAATGTACGCGACGCATTTGTCTGTGCACCAAATGGGCGCGTACCACGGGATGCCGTGGTGCTGATCGATGACGAGGTCGAAGGGCTTTTGCGTGGCGTGCCATTTGCGCGCGGCCATCCACGCGGTGAATTTTCCGCCGCCGCGAATGACGTCGATGCCGTCAATGACCTCCGCCGGATCGCCGCCATCGAAGGCATTGGCAAACCACGTGACCTCGTGCCCGCGCTGCACGAGGCCGCGCAGGTAAGCGTGGGTCACGCGTTCGGCACCGCCGGCGAGTGGGTTGCGCGGGTCGCGCCAGTTAAGCATCAAAAATCGCACGCGGCGCAGTCTTCACCGCCACGGGCGAGCGCGGCAATGAAAAAGCCCTTTTGACCTCCATCCGTCTGACGGTGAGATCCTCCCGCGCGTGAGTAGCATAATCGGTGGGCACGCTGGATCTCGGTTTTCCTCAGGATACCGATTTAAAAAAAGGCGGTGTACTACGCCATATTTGGCACAGCAATTGCTCGAATTATAAGTGCGATTGATTTTAGAATATCGCACCCAATTTCCGGTTAAAATTGTGGGTAGTAACGAGTAGCCCCTTTAAGGGCGCGTGACCTTCACGCATATGTGTGAAAATTTACATTTTTTCCATTGCGTTTAATCGGAATCGACCTACTATCAAAACAATATGCGAGTACGATGAAGTTTTAAACTAAACCCGCTGTGGCCATTCACAGCAAAAAAGGACATACCCCCATGAAAAAATCCCATCCATCGAAGCCTCAGGCCTTCACCCTCATTGAGTTGCTATGCTGCTGCCGGCACTGGCACGAGCGAAAGCGAAAGCGGCTCGGGTCAAATGCGTGAACAATCTTGCGCAGATTGGCAAGGCTCTTATCGGGTTTTCCCACGACAACGGCCAACGGTTGCCCTGGCAGCTCACCCCTAGGCAGGTAAGCAACCACTTTGGCAGCAACTATAAGGCAGAACTGGGCCCCATCTACTCCACCGGCGCGATGAAGAGCGAATTGCAAACCTGCAAAATATTGTGGTCGCCTTGCGATGCGGAAAGGGAAGCGGCCAATGAGGAGGCGCAGAAACAATGGAGCCAATACAACACACTCAATAATCGGCTCATCGGAGCCGGGGCAACCAGTTATCTACTGTCAGCGGGCGGAGACACCGGTCGGCCTTTGGCAACCACGCGTAATCTTTCCGTCTGCGACTTGGCCTCCGCCCATTGGTCGGGCGCGGATGAGAATCCGATTCCCGATAATGCCATGTCCGGATTGAACAAGTCGCAGGGCCAGCTCGTGCTTGCCGATGGCAGCGCCAAGCAGTCCACTGACGCTGATCTAGGGCGATCAGGGAAATTAGTAAAGGGACACATTAATTCCTCCGGCGGTGTTACTTTAGGCAAAGCTCGCACGGGTCTGATTGGCTGTGGAGCAGGTGGAGCAGGGGGTGAGCATAATGGACCGCTAACGTGGGAAGGACACGAAGTATTCAACCAATTGTTGGGCACCACTGGGGATCCCAACCGCTTCGTATTCCGGGCGGATGGAAAGATTAAGGCCCCGGAAGCGGGAGAGTTCAAATTTCACGTAAGGCACGATGATGACGTTTGGGTGTGGATCGATGCCAACCGGAACGGGAAGGTCGATGGCGGAGAGGCCAAGACCCGCAATGGCTGGTCCCAGAATCGATACATAAATAACTGGCTCACAATCACACTCCCGAAGGAGGAGGTTAAATTTGCGATTGTCCTCTACGAGCACGGCGGGGGCAATCATGTTAACCTACGTATGACTGGCCCCGGTTCGCCTGGAACTGAAGACGCCGCAGGCACGGGAATTCGTACAAAGGCTAAGAGTGGCGACAAAGCTGCCTTTAACGCTGCCAGAAACGCCAACGGGGGTTGGTAAAAGTGGTAAAGCCCTTGTCTTTGTCGCGTCAAATAAATTGAGAAGTTGAAGGAAGTTGTTGACCGGATTGGTAGACTTGGACATAAACTAGCTCAAGGCGAGGTGCCTCTTTTCCGAAAGGAAAGGGGCCCTTCGCTTGTCAGCAACAATTGATAAATACTTATAAACATATGACCACCTGCAATTCAAAAGTGATCTCGTCAGCCCCGGAAAAGTTCGGATCTGTGGCCTTTTGTTGGCGCACAGGCCAGCTGCTCGTCCTGCTCTCCGCTCTTCTTCTTCCGGGATGCAGCAAGAAAACTGACCCCGCAGTGCTCGAAGAAATGAAAGCACTCGATAGCCCTTCGGCCGCAGATAGGGAAGATGCGCTTCTGCACCTGGCAGATATGGGGGATAAGGCGAAGCCAGCCGCGCCCAAGGCCGTCGAGCTCCTCAATGACCAAAGCGTAGGCGTGCGTAATGCCGCGATTCAGCTGATTATCCGTACCGAGCATAACACCCCGGAATCTTTGGCAGGCATCGGTGCCTTGGCCTCCGAGGATGAGGACGAAGAAGTCCGACATAACGCGCTGAATGCCTTGAAGAGCCTGGGCGCCCACGAGAAGCATGCGAAGATCTGCGCAGAGCTCCTCAGCAGTAGGAACGAACGGCAGCGTGAGGTAGGCGCTCTCGGGTTGGCTGAAGCGGGAGAGTACGCGGCAGTCGCGCAAGCACAACTGGTGGCCGGCCTCAAGGACAGGAAGTCGCCTTATATCCGGATGTATTGTGCAACGGCTCTGGGTAACCTGGGCGCGAAGGCCTCTGATGAAGCGAAGGCACAGCTTGAGACTATGAAAAATGACAGGGAAAAAATGGTGGCCACCGCTGTCAAGGAAGCCCTAAAGAAGCTCCAATAGACCCGAGGCAACCTCTACACTTCCTCAGACAGGAAAAGCTGCTTTCTTCCAAAAGCTGGATTGTCTGCTGATATGGTCGTGCGCCATCAGTTCAACGTTTGGATTAGCGATAAGTAAAATCGATGGTGCGAACGGTATTTGATGGTTTTAGATAAACCGCACGTGCATTGTTGTTGGCGCGTAGAATTTCGGCGGCTTGCCCATCAATGGTCGCAGTCCAATCCGGATCAAATTGATCATTTAGCAGTAGGACAGCGTTGTGTTCCAATGCAGGTGCCTTGAGAACCACGTGATCAGCCTTTATTGATTCAATTTTCACGGCGGGCAAATTGATGGTTGCTGCGGGCCGCTCCGGTTCAGGCAGTCCAACTTGTCTCACCAATATTTGGGCATGAGGATTGAAACCCGGACTGTACAGGATTTCATTTGCCGTGCCTGCGCTCACGCCCTGTTGCCAATCGGAGAATAGTTTGGCGCGGGGAAGGGCACCGGTAAATTCGACCAGCGCGATCTGGCCATCCGAAGCTTCCTTGAAAGTGGCAACCGGATTTGACCCGGTACTCATTTGAAACTGATAGGTTGCAACGGTTCGAAAACGCCGTTTTGCTGGGTCCAGCACCGCGTTCAGTGCTTGGAGATAAATCGGGCGGATATTGCCGGGATAAACCCCCTGTATGTGTTCGCCGGTTGCAGCGTTGCCGCTTATGCCCAGCAGGAATCGGGTGCTGGAAAGTTCCCAATGGCGCAAAGCACGCTGAACCTTATCACCTTTCTTCGAAGGCAAGTCCTTGGGCGAAGAAACATCGCTCCCCTGCCGCTTGAATTGCTGATGCCAATGATCATCAAAGAAGGACTTTAGCTGTTCTATTTGTTCATGTGCCCGGAGCTGGGTGATGCGTTGGGAGATGATCCGGCCAAACGCACCAAGCAAATCCGAGTTGCGACTGCTTGCCAGGACCGGGCCATTACCAGGAAATCCCCTTAATTTTTCAAGCCGTGCATCCTGTCCGGAACTGGGCGGCGTTATCAACAGTTGATCCACGGCATGACCGAATGTCTCAAGCTTTTCGAGAGACCGGTATGATTTGATTGCTGATGTAAACTCTTGTGCAAGTTTGACATTCTCCTCCAACATAAACTGCTTGGAACTCAGCACAGTAGAGGCATAGCACCGGTCAATCACCAGCCGGTCGAATGAGTAGAAAGATTCCAGCAAAGCCAGCCGATCATGGCTTCCCAGAGTTACGAGATTCTTGGCAATTGGATTATCCAGGGTGGATATTCTCTCTTCACCTTTTCCAAACTGCTGGAGATTGGACCGGTCTGGACCCGGCCCTTTGTTTGAATTTTTTGGGTAGAAAACCAAGGCCAACACAACAATTGCCAACGCAGCCAAAAGACTACCGGGGATTTTGGACCGGTTTGGTTCTGGCTCAGAGGACATGAGTGTCAGGTAACACAATATACGGAATACATAAAGGGATTTCCCTAATGACGATGAACTGCTAGGCTCTTCCGCGTGAAGCTGGCTAAACTAATTCTCGTGCTGTTTTGTCCGAACATCGGAATGCATGTTGCAGTGGCGCAACAATCTACCACTACCCCATTGACTGTGCCTTCCAAAGGCCGTGCGGGCTATTTCAGGCTAACGGCTACAAAGACCGGCTTGGTTCCACAGGGAAAGTACACACCGCTGAAGAATGTGGCGATTCGGGAAACCGGACACTCCGGATTGGCAGCCGGAGATGTGGATGGAGATGGCCTGGTGGATTTGTATGTATGCGGAATGGATACTGCGAATGCCTTGTATCGCAACAAGGGCAGTTGGCAATTTGAGGACATCACGGACCAAGCCGGAGTTGCCTGCAGGGGATGGCGCCTAAGCGGCGCAGTGTTTGCTGATGTGGATGCGGATGGAGATTTGGATTTAATCCTCACCTCGCTGCTCGATTGCCGTAATTTTCTCTTTCTCAACGATGGCCGAGGCAAATTCACTGAAAGTTACAAGGCAGGCTGGGTAAACAACACCCGCGGCGGAAGTGTGGCAGCAGTGCTGGCAGATGTGGATGGCGATGGGGACTTGGACATGTATACACCTTGTTTCACCAAGAATTTTATCCACGAGGAACTGGATGAGAAGGAGAAGGCAAGAATTCTACGGCTTGGACTTGATGCAAACAGGGAAGGGCGTATTCCACCTGATATATTTTTCAAATATTTTGAGGTTATCCCAAAGAGCCAAACCTATGATCCTCTCAAGGGTGGACCTGTAAAGAATGGGATCGTACAGGCTTACTTGACAGATCAATTGTACATTAATGACGGTCGTGGTGGTTTCACTGCTGTTTCTGATGCGGATCAGCGATTCCTGGATTTCAAAGGCCGCCCGGTCAAGCGACCACGGGACCCCAGTCATGAGGCAGCTTTTCGTGATGTGGATGGCGATGGAGATCCGGACCTCTATGTGACCAGTGATTTTGGGCCACCCGATCGCTTTTGGTTGAACAACGGCAAAGGGATTTTCCAGGAAGTACATCCGCTGGCAATTCGCCGTACAAGCTGGTTCTCAATGGGTCTGGACTTTACCGATCTAAACCGTGATGGACACCTGGACATCATCACTGTCGACATGCTGAGTCGTTGGCACAAGCGCCGTAAAACCCAGATGGGTTTCATGCAGCCCACTGAGGTGGGTATCGGGCTAATCGCGAACCGCCCGCAAATCATGCAGAACACCCTGCAGCT
>LWDU01036945.1_pt1 | contig 10145 bp, 9 predicted proteins | sample 727161 | NCBI WGS metagenome assembly LWDU01 (sample SAMN04566230, study PRJNA314399) | hydrothermal vent metagenome | isolation source: deep sea hydrothermal plume seawater | place: Mexico: Gulf of California, Guaymas Basin | collected 2004-07-11 | reverse complement strand
AAAAGTGATAGGTTGAATGAATATTGAATTATCTGATTCTTGTTCCTTAGGCAGTATGGACTCCTCGATGCCGGGAGACGGAAGGTCGGCGGCGGTTACTGACAAAGAGGATTCCTGATCACTGATGTTTGCCAAAACCCCCTCCACAGATGAGGCTCCGTCGCTTGAAGATGCGGTTTGGTTTTCTGAAAAACCTATCTGGAGAGCCTCCTCTTTCCCAGGTAATTCTGAGGAAATCGATATTTCTTTAGGATTACCGGGATAAGATTCAGTCTTGTTTTCCCTAGGGGGATTCTCCTGGCTCCGGGATGGAGGCTTGTCATTGGAATGACCGGTACCAGATATTATCTCCGGTTTCGAAGGGCTGATTTCCGGAAGCGGCTCGAAACCCGGTGAATCAGAACGAGGAATTTCAGCTTTTGCTAGCAGGATCTTGGGATTGACCCGCGCAGGGTCTTGAATTTCGGTTTCAGCCTGTTCTGGAGACGAAGTGGAATCCGCCTTCTTTTCATTGGCCCCAACAGGATCGTCCGGTCGGGTTTCAAGGGGAACGAGGTTGGGAATCTTTTTTACGGAATTTTTTTTTTCAAGCCGCTGAAGAGCAACTCTGACATCATCCAAGCGCGGTGGTGGCGGTACCAGTTCTAAATCCAAATACTCGCGATACGCCTGCATCGCCTCTTCGTCCCGTCCCTGAATTTTTTCGGAGACCACAGCCAGATTCAGTAGGGCCGGGGCATAGTCGAGGCGCTGATCCAGGGCCTGCCGAAAAAGCACGGCGGCTTCCACATAGTTTTTTTCAATGCGCAGCAATATTCCCAACCCGTTCAATGCCTGAGGAATCAGCGGATCCGTGTCCAAGGCCCGGCTAAAGGCGGCACGGGATTCAATCAGTAGATTGCTCGCTTTCGTATTCTGAATTCTGGAGAGTTCAAGTGTTCCCCAATGAAGACAGGCCGAACCCAATTGAAGCCAGGCAGCCACAAAATCCGTCCCGAGATCCGTCGATTTCCGAAAGGCTTCCACGGCGGGCTCCCATTGCTCTTGCTCATAATAAGCATATCCCAAATTGTAGAACATGACAGAAGGGTCAGCATTGCCATCGGACTCACCGCCTGCGGTATACAGATCGATTGCTTTAAGATAATGACCGACTGCATTGGCCGGATTTCCTGCAGCTTGATCGGCCAAACCGAGGTAATTCCATGCCTGAGGGTGGTTGGGCTTTAATTCCACAGCCCTTTGAAGCTTCTCAAGGGCTTTGGAATAATCGCCGCGGGCCAGGAGTTTTTCTCCCTGCAGCAAAGCGCGATCACCGGGCTTCGAACACCCGCACAGAATGGCGAGTAAACAAGTGATCAACAGAGCGAACCCACCAGGTTGTTTTTTATTTGTCAACACTCTGAATGGAGTTATCATTGGTATCTTAGAGTGTCAAGGCATGCAAGCATAGCGTCAATGAGTAAGGTGAACCATCGGTTCGTCCTGATTGTATTCCTGAGCCTGTGCTGTTCATTCCTTATTGCCTCTAATACGCCGAAGTCACCTTACCCTTTTCCTACTCTGGAACAAGCCAAGTCTCGAGTTTCAGTTGTTTACAGTCCTCGAGCCACGGCTGCCTTTCTGCCCAACCCCGACACCTTGAATCAAATGGTGGAAACGGGATTGACCGACCTTACGGGGCAGGAGGATATTATATCTGCCTGGCATTCTCTCCTGAAAGTTGAGGACATCATCGGCATTAAGGTTTTTTCAGGTCCAGGCCCTGTTACAGGGACAAATCCGCGTGTTATCGAAGCCGTCATTATCAGCCTAATTAAGGCAGGATTCAAGCCCGGTCAGATTATTCTTTGGGATAAACGCATTGAAGATTTGGCCCGATCTGAACTCACTCAATTTCGGTCAACGCTGGGAATTCAGGTACTCGGAGCCAAAGAAGAGGGATGGGATTCCGCAGCTTTTTATGACTCTTCATTGCTGGGCAGACTGGTCTGGGGGGATTGGGAATTTGGAGAAAAGGGCCAGGGAATAGGGAGGCGGTCCTACATCAGCAAACTGCTAACTCAAAAAATCACGAAAATCATCAATATCACGCCCATGTTGAACGATTATCATACGGGAGTATCAGGGAACCTCTACAGTCTGGCAATGGGCTCGGTGGACAATACTATCCGGTTTGACGACAATACAAACCGCCTGGCAACGGCAGTACCTGAAATTTACGCCATCCAGAAATTAGGGGATCGGGTTGTCATGAATATTGTCGATGCACTCGTTTGCCAATTCCAAGGGAACAAGCAGGAAATGCTGCATTATTCGGTGGTCCTGAACGAATTGAGATTCAGCCGCGATCCGGTTGCTCTGGATGTCCTGTCTCTGCAGGAGCTTACAAAACTGAGAAGGCAATTTGCAGATAAGGAATCTTTGTCGGATCAGGAAGGGAATACCCTCGATCAGGATTCTCAGTACGATCTCTACACAAATGCTTCTCTACTTCAGATCGGAGTTTCGAAACAAGAAGACATTTCAGTAAAACGGATCCACCTGGCTCGGTAGACTGCCTGTCCTTGACGGGTGAATTTCTTTTTTACGGCGCCTTGGGGACAGCTCTCCCTACCCATCGATGATTTCTGATTTACGTTTTTCAAGAAACCGGCGAATCCATGAAATCTCTTCCTCTCCGGCAATGGTGTGCTCTTTGTCGAAAATTTTCCACTGGATATTGGCTCCCTGTGACTGGAGCCAATCCACCTGAGACTTCACCTGTGTTGAATCAATCAAGGGATCCCGCGTCCCATGAGTGATGAGAAAATGCTGCTGGAGAGCCACTGCGGAACGCTGTGCCCACAGTTCCTTCGGCTGATGTACATAGCCGCTGATCCCTACCAATCCAGCCATGATTCCAGAGCTGCGGATTCCCACTTCAACCGTCAGAAGGCATCCTTGGGAAAAACCGAAAAGAAACTGGTGTTGGGAGGAAAATCCTTTTTCTTCATAACTAGCCACCAACTTCAGAAGCAATTCGCAACTGCGCTGAATTCCCGGTGAGGGATCTCCCTCAAAATCATACCATGAGTAGCCTCCAAAATAAGAATCCGGAGCATTGACCAATACATAGTTCAGCCAGGGACACCGCAACCATTGAGGTATCTCACGATAACCCTCCATACTGTCGCCAAGTCCATGCAGTACAAACATCAGGAATGGAGATTCCTTGATATCCGAAGCAATGAATTCGCTGGTCAACATGATATTATCAAAAGGTAGGGCAGGCTGTTGCCGCCTGCCGGATTTACAGGCATGATCACCACCGGCCTAAAAACGGCGCCCTGAGACGGCACGCCCCACCCTTTTTGGTTTAGCAGACGAATTACTTTCTGTCGGCAAATTGGGGGGAGTTTTCCAAATAATTGGAAACTGAATCCAAAGTGGCTTTCATGGCCTCTTTACCCTTTTCCCAGTTCGCAGGACAGACTTCACCGTGTTTTTCAAAATGCTGCAAGGTGTCGACCATTCGGAGTGCTTCCTTGATGCTTCTTCCCAAGGGCATGTTGTTGACCAACTGGTGCTGCACGATACCTTCACGATCAATTAGAAAAAGCCCACGGTAGGCGACCAATTCTCCAGCCACAACTACTTGACCCTTCTCATCTTCAACATACTCACCGGCCAGAACATCATAATCAGAGGAGATGGTTTTATTGGTATCGGCAATTAATGGATAAGTGATCCCATTGATGCCACCTTGTTTTCCAGATAATTGGAGCCAGGCAGCATGAGAGTATTCAGTGTCCGTCGAGCAGCCAATCACGGCAACATTCCTTTCCTCGAATTCCTGAAGATGAGTCTGAAAAGCGTGGAGTTCAGTCGGACAGACAAAAGTGAAATCCTTGGGATAGAAGAACAACAGGACGTATTTTTCACCATGGTATTGAGACAAGGAGAAATCATCCACGATTTCATGTCCGTTTATGACTGCTTTAACTTTGAAGTCTGGGGCTTTTTTTCCAACGAGAACTGCCATGATTATGTCTTTTTAATTATTAATACCAATGATTGAGCTTACTCAAATTAGCGGAGGGCGAGTGTATTCGATTCAAGTCAGCAGGCAATCATAACCTTGAAAGAATTTACCGGCGATTCAGGGAGTCGATTCCGGGCGATACCAATCCTCACGCAGCCATTTGACAATCAGCTCAATGGATTTGAGGTCGAGACTCCCCAGTTTCAGAAACGCGGGCATGCGGTCGTTTTTTTCGCCATAAAACCGGGAATGTGTGGGATCGCCGACAAAATCAATCAACTCGGATCCGTAACCGGTCAATACCGGCCCTTCGGTCTCTTCGTCCTCGTTATGGAACAGATGACAATCCATGCAGGACTCTTCCTCATCCAGGATTCGCCGGCCTTCAATGATGATTTCCAAATCATTTTCATCAATCGTCTTTTGCATGGGCAGAGAAGCCTCTGCTGATATGGCAACAATCACTTTTTCCAAAGCTAGTTTTTCTTCAGCATCATAATCCGTTATCTTTGAAACCACGCGCCGCATTTTACCCTTTTCACTGAATCGGATCCGTAACCGGTCAATACCGGCCCTTCGGTCTCTTCGTCCTCGTTATGGAACAGATGACAATCCATGCAGGACTCTTCCTCATCCATGACCCGCCCCATTCCATCTTTTCCTCCAAAGCGATGACAACTTGCGCAGTGACGGGCAAACAATCGTGGACCTTGGGTCAAGGGATCATTCCAAAGAAGCGAGACCGCCCCCTCTACGGGAATCCCACTTTCGCTCTGAGCCAATTCCAACACCCGCTCGGCATTCTGATGGGCTTCCTCAATAGCCAATCGTAACTCGGGTTTACTGCGATCCTCCTGAATCGCCAAGCCCGTCAGGACAGCCGCACCTCCAGCCAATACCATCATATAGAGCAAATTGAACCGATGACCCATTTTCCATTTTCCAATGAACGGCATCAGGAACATGAATCCCAGAATTCCCATCGGTATGTAGATGGCCCCCCAGATTTCCTGTCCGCCCTTAAAGTATTTGAGAAACTGAAAAAGGAAGAGGAAATACCATTCCGGTCGGGCGGCGTCGTAGGGTTGAGACGGATCCGCAGGGGCCCCCAACTCAGCGCCCAGAGGGCCTTCAGTATCAAACAAGCGATGCCTGACGATGAGAAGAAGTATGGCTACGAGTACAGCCAGGCAGGCCACAGAATCCTTAAACACCTGTTGCGGCCAGAAATACTCGTCGGGTTTTGTTTTCGGTTCTTTAGGTTTGATCCCATGCCGACGAAAAAGGTAAATGTGAAAGACGACCAGAAGGATGACCAATCCCGGCAGAACGCCGGCGTGCAGAACAAAAAAACGGGTCAATGTCAGATGTCCGTAATCACTCCCGCCCACGACAAGTTTTTGTAGTGAATCCCCCAATACAGGAATCACTCCGAGAAGGCTTGTCGCCACTTTAGTGGCCCAGAACCCTTTTTGATCCCACGGAAGCAGATAGCCAGTCAGTGACAGGGCAAGTGTTAATTGGAGCAGCAATAAACCAAACCAGAAGTTGATTTCCCTGGGCGCTTTATAAGCGCCATCGATCATCACCTGCATCAGGTGAAGAACCAGAAGTATGATCATCAGCTGGGCTGCGTAATGATGAATTCCTCTCAACAGCCAACCGAAATTCATTTCGTATTGGATAAAATAAACACTTTCCCAGGCGTTGTTGGCACCGGGACTGTAACTCATCCACAAAAACAGACCCGTAACCACCTGAAGGAAAAGCGTGAAGGTCAAGTCGAATAATGCTTCCCGAATCCACTTACGATGGCCGGTCCGGTGGTCGAGCCAATCAATGAGCCATTTCATGCCGAGGGAATCTTCTCTTCTTTGCCGGGTTGAAAAGTCTGGAAATTCACCCAGATTTCTTCATCGTTTCGAATCTCGACATCCAGTTCATCCATGCCGCGTGGGCTGGGACTGTTTTTGTCATCGATATGGCCATTCAATGCGAAGCGGCTGTTATGACAGGGACACAGAAAATGGTCTTGTGATTTCTGGTATCCGACAAAACATCCGGCATGAGGACACGCCACATTAAAAGCCTGAACTTCGGATTCGGGGATTCTTCTCAGATAAACCGCTCCGATGGGGGATGAGGGATAATGATTCCATGCATCTCTGCGAGAAGCGATCACGGGAAAATACTTGGGAGATCCGTCCGAAGGCAATGAAGATAATGAAGCCACTCTGATCAATCCTCGTCCCGTTTTTTCTCGTCGCCGGATCGGATCCAAAAAGACGGCCAAGCCTGCAGCAAAGGGAAAAATGGAAACGACTCCTCCGATAATGATAGACAGAACACCGGCAAAGAATCCACGCCGATCGGAAGCTGAATTTGATTGTTCGCTAATCATGTATTCTTTGCAATGTCATCGAATTAATCTAATGGTTCGGGATCACCCTGTCATGGGTGGGAAGTCCGATGTGAGCCTCATCTTAGTTTTCAATGGAGAATGGACTCAAGTCAATTTTTCCGATGATACCAGAGGGGACTGAGAGGAACAGTCCTGGGATCATCAAAATAGCATTTCGGCTTCTGTAGCGTGCGCTGTCCTCAGCGCATTTCCACCGGCTTTTTGGGACGTTTTTCGGCTGAGGACAGCCGACGCTACAGTTTCGGCCGAGGACAGCCGACGCTACAGATCACTACATGAGGCAGGGGCTATTGCTGGACCGGCTGTTGATATGAGACTTTCTCAACATTCAACTCCATGATGGGTTGCTGGAGATAATTGGGACGCACGCCGGTCTCAGGCGCCATACTGGAGAAATCCCGTAAATTTGGTTTATGAGTAAGGTGACTTTCCCAGAAGAGTGGATTTGAAGCAGGCATTCCAGATAATTCAGAGCTTGAAGCTGGCTGGAGCTTACTTAAAGGAGAATTCGAAAAAACGGTCAATTCGGAAGCACCATCGTCGGATGAGGAGACCAAAAGACCGAATCCCAGCATGCCCAGTATCGCCAGACCATAAATACCGGCAAGGGCAGGCTTTACTTCCAATTCCAGCAGCATGATTCGCCACCAGGGATTGGAGGGATTGTAATCTTTCTTGAGACGATCCACCACCGAATCAGAGAGTTGATTGAAAAAACCGGGAAAAGGCTTTTCCTGCTGCTTGGTGGCAAGCAGTTTCCTGAGTTCCTCGAAATCTTTAGAATCGCCTGTCATAAATACTCAGGATTTTAGATAATCAGAAAGAAATGTCTGCATTTGCTGACGGGCATAAAACAACCGTGACCTAACCGTTCCCAAGTTGCAGTTAGTGATGCGACTGACTTCTTCATGAGACAATCCCTGAATATCATGTAAAACCATGACCAAACGGTGGTTTTCCGAAAGCTTGAGAAGAGCTTTGCTCAGTTTTTCATGCAATTCCGCTAAATTGACATCACGTCTCGGAGTTTTGTGGGCGATCAAAGAAACCAGATCCGGATCATGCTCCGCATTCAAATCGATATCGTTCAAACTCAGATGACGGTGCTTTTTTCTCTTTTTCAGAAAATTAATCGTCTTGTTAACAGCGATTCGGTAAACCCAAGTATAAAAAGTGGATTTGCCCTTGAATGACGCTAAGGAACGATAGGCTTTGATAAAAGTTTCCTGGACCAAGTCGACCGCATCTTCATGATTCGCCGTCATATGATAGACGGTCGAATAGATTCTTTCCTGATACCGGGTGATTAATTCATCATAGGCTGAAAACACCCCTTCCCTTGACAACTGCACCAAGGTCCGTTCATCCGTGTCCACAACCTGCGATGCAGCTTGTGTCTGGGAAACCATGCTTTTTCCGGTAGTCAATTGAGACATTTTACTGGCCTATCAGCCTATTAATTCAGTTTTTCAGCAACTTCACTGTCTGTTGCCTAATAAAATTCGCCAACTGATCCAATGCTTTGAAACATATTGTATCAGGTAACTGACCCGCACATTCACGGGCTTTGTCGATATACTCAAACACATAGTCCCGAGAAGCATCCTGTGAATTGCTTTTGGACAGGAGATCCTGAAAATCGTTCATTTTTTCCGGGTTCCACTCCTTGATCATTTTCAGAATCCGAACCCGGTCGCTTTCCGTTGCATTCTCTAGAGCCAGGATGACGGGAAGGGTGATTTTCCCTTGGTCAATGTCCTTGCCAAGAGATTTGCCTGTCTGAGGCTCCTTGCCAAAGAAATCCAGACAGTCATCGTAAATCTGATAAGCCGTTCCCAGTGCTAATCCGAATCGACGCAGAATCTGCCGGTATTCCGGAGATGGATTGGTAACCCAAAGCCCCATTTCACAGGATAATGCAAACAATTCGGCGGTTTTCATCTCAACAATCCGAAAATAGTTCTCTCGATCCACCGATTGTGGAGAACGCGTCAGTGTCTGCCGAATTTCACCGGAACAGACAATTTTCGTCGCCGAAGCAACCGTCCGGCAGACTTCAGTTGACGGAAATGCCGAAGCCATTTTAAGAGCATGCGCAAATAGACAATCCCCCAGAAGAACAGCAGATTGGTTGCCGTAACGGCTCGCAAGCGAGGTCTTACCTCGACGAATTGAGGCCTGATCCATGATATCGTCATGTACCAAAGTGGCAATGTGAACCATTTCTACAATCACCGCTATATTCACTAAATCATCAGGAAACTCGTTGTATTCTGCATTTCCGGCCAAAGCGACGAGTGACGGGCGAAATTGTTTACCGACTCCGCTGAGTGCATAGCCTGCCATCTCAGATATCTCCTCAATTCTTTCAGTGACGGATCCAATAAACGGCTGGATTATCTGTAAGACATCCCTCCACTGGATCTCCGCAACGGCGGTTCCTCCTGGATTCTCTTCAATGGAAATTTCTGTTGAACTAGGTGTTTCAGTGTACATGGCGATCAGTACGTGACCACAAGACGAGTATTCTCGGGCACGCCGGACTGCAAAACTTTAAAACCAATACCTCATTATGGCAAATACTCAATTCAGAATGGTCAGATTGGCATATTTGTCGGACAGATCAGGGGGATTACAGATCCCACGTGATTGTTTCCATTGGAGTTCACGCTTTAGCGTGTCTGTTGAAAACCACGCTAAAGCGTGAACTCCAACAATCTCAACGTTGGAGGCAGCAAAAACCAAGGAGGATGGTTTACTGTTTTCGGCAAGAAACGGATTGGAAAACCGGTGCTCCGTTTATACTGTCCCTTAACCTAATGGCTGTGATGCCGGGCCTCCCAGTGACTGAATAAAGCCATGGGAGTTCTACTTGAAACGTAAAACCCGAGATTTGTCGCCCCTTGAAAATCAGTTGAATCGTCTGGAAGGTCTGAATGCCCTTACCGTTCCGGATATCTGGCAACAGGAAGCTGTTTCCGCACTGCGACAGGGAAGAGACGTCGTCCTTCATGCCCCCACGGGTGCTGGAAAAACCCTGGTTTTTGAACTTTGGTCCAACCATGGGAAAAACCGAGGCCAGGCAATATACACCGTTCCAACCAGAGCGTTAGCGAACGATAAACTGGCGGAATGGCGTTCAAAAGGCTGGGACATTGGCATTGCGACGGGAGATCTCTCTGAAAACCTCGATGCCCCGATCATAGTCGCCACCTTGGAAACCCAAAAGTTCAGACTGATTCAAGGCATAGGACCCACGCTTCTGGTGGTCGACGAATACCAAATGATCGGGGATCAGGACCGTGGATTGAACTATGAACTGGCGATCGCCATGACTCCCCCGACGACTCAACTCCTGATGATGAGTGGAAGCGTGGAGAATGCCCATCATGTGGTTCGGTGGCTGAATTCTCTGGGAAGGGACGCCGTTTTGATTTCCCATCACCACCGTCCTGTGCCTTTGGAAGAATTCGAACCACGCGACCTGAGCTTTCAGCTTCCTTCATCCATCAAGGGCTTGTGGCCTAAAATGATCGCTAAAGTGCTGGCGGAGGATCTCGGCCCGATTCTGGTTTTTACACCACAACGTCAGGCTGCCGAAAAGATGGCTGATGCGCTTTCACGTAATCTCCCGAACCCGCATCCATTGCAACTGAACGCAAGGCAGCAGAAACTGGCCGGAGACCGCCTCTCCAGAAT
>LWDU01036344.1_pt2 | contig 10145 bp, 7 predicted proteins | sample 727161 | NCBI WGS metagenome assembly LWDU01 (sample SAMN04566230, study PRJNA314399) | hydrothermal vent metagenome | isolation source: deep sea hydrothermal plume seawater | place: Mexico: Gulf of California, Guaymas Basin | collected 2004-07-11 | reverse complement strand
GTATTTACGCACGTTCCGTCTGTCGTGAATTCAAGCTGTCCGTCCGCTTCACGATACTCGCGACACGCCTGTGGCTCGGAATTCTGCCACACGTTCATCGCCGCACAATGTTTCTGAGCAATCTGGCGAATCGTATTGTCCGCCATCCGCAGACCGCACAGTTCTTCCAGCCGTGCGGACGACATGTCGTACGACCAGCTGACTGCGGCCAAACAGGCAAGTCGTTGAGTCCCCACGCTGTAGCGACCGTCAATGCCCAGACGATCATCGGCCGCGTACCCGCCGACGGCACACTTGACGCACTTCAGATAGATGCGGAACAGTCGAACATTACCAGCGGTCGACATCACGTCTCGCGATCGGCGACCATGATGGCACTTCTTCAACCCACATTCGCAGACCCTGGCGGCCCCACTTTTTTTCGACGCTTTTCACCTGGACGTTAAGCGTTGCCTGCAGTGTTTTACGTGTCAATTCTCGTCCCTGCTCAACGGCCAGTTTTTCAGCGATGGCGAACACGGTTCCGTCGGCCGCAGCATCCGCCGCACTGTTCAACGTTCGTAAATTCAAAACCGCCTGTTCAGCAATCAAGCGTTCTTCCGGACTCAGTTCTGCAAAGTTCATCGGGCACCTCCATGGCAAAATGCCAGTAACACTGCCACGTTAACCCATTTATCCCATTCGCGCAACCGTCTGTTACTGCACCCCACTCAGGGGGCATCGGGTGCAGTCACGGATTGTGGTTTCGGACTGATGGGTGGTTGGGACTGGCTGAGCCTGTGCAGGAAGCCCCGGGGGTTCACTCGTTGTCGTTACCCACAAGTATATAGCCGCAGACACGCATGGATTCCCTGGGACAGATTCCGCTGTCGCCCATGGCAGGGAAATTCATCGCGCAGCCTCAGCCTGTGTCATTCGTGCGCCGACTCTCACTGCACGTGCTCCTGAACCCGGGGGCATCCCGCCGGTTACTGAGTCGTCGCCGAGTTCAGATCATCAGCGGCAATCGGAAACTCATTGAATGGAAAGGGCCGATCATCCCTGTTCCACGTGAGGTATTGGCCAATTTCAAAACCGTAGCGAATCAGGCGGTTGGCAAAACGAGTGACTCGGACGGCGGGGGGCTGTTCCGTGGTTAGTGTATAGACCAGCTGATACAGAACCACGACGGCCAGCACGGCTTCAATGAGTCGGGCGATAACAAAAAAACGACCGTGAACAGAATTCTTTTGCCTGTCGTGCTTCGGTCAATGACAGTCGCTTCGGCGCCATCGGGGGCAAATTCGGACATGTTGAGTTCCTTTCAGACAACGGAACTGCTGTGTGCAGAACAGATGCGTGTATGTGGTATTCGTCCGCGACTCGGAAATGTTGGATAAATTATCGACAATAATCGCCGAACAGAACGGCCGATATCCGTCACCCAGAACTTTGCCTTGCGACGGAACATGTGTTTTGACCAGCCGTTTGGCGGAAAACAAATATCAGTCATCGCCGGCATTCGACTGGCCAGCGCCAGAATCAACAACTACACCCGAGACGCGAATTCCGGTTGTTCTTCAACCGTCTGCGCGAAGGAACGACGATTTGTCCGGAAGTACTGCCTGCGTCGGTACAAAGAAGTCCGTTCCGGCTGAGCAATCAACAGGGAGGCTGTTTGCTTAATTGAATGGCAGGCTGGATTCTTCGCAGTGGCAACTCTGAACCGTTCGCCTTCCGGGAAGCGACTTCGCGGTCGAAGTCAACAAATGAACGATTGTCCCGACCACGTAAAATCCAGTGCGATGTCAGTGACCTGCAAAGTGGACCATATTGGTCCGCTTCTGCTGGTCGCTTTGGAAAGATCTGCTGCTGGTTGGTTTTGTTACGTTTGTCTGAGTTTAGTGCTACAATTGGTGGGTTCGAGATTCCGTCTGACCATTGGGAGAAGTGCGATGAGTCGCGAAGAATTGCGCAACACACTTGCCAGTTTGCATGAAACACTCAGCGAAACATCCGACGTTGACGACAAAACCCGTGAGCTGTTAGCGAGCGTCACGGCTGACATTCAACGCCTGCTGGTCGATGACGGAACCGCGATCGAACCTGACGATTCGCTGGCCGAGCGAATCGCAGACATAAGTCGCGATTTTGACGCGCACCATCCAATCATCGGCGGACTGCTGAACCGCCTCAGCGACGGACTTGCAAATCTGGGGATCTAGACACCCGAGCCGGATTGGTCGACAGTGAATGTGTTCCCGCGGCGGGTCGTTCAAGGAGGCTTCGCTTTCTTTTCCGCAGCCAGTTCCTGATCCGTTTCGTGTCACCACCGCATGAATCGCGCAACATGCGTTCCATAGGAGTCCCTGCTTGATTTTAATTGGTGTTCCAAACAACAAACTCAACGCTGCGGATTCCTTTTCTTTACTGCCCCGCACCTGCCATGCCCACGTCGCCATACAAGTTTAATGTCGCAGCAGATCCCACGCGTGTCCGCTGGGAATTCACGACGCTGGCCACAATGTACGTCTGTTACGCCGCCTTCATGCTCTGCCGGAACACCGTCGTTGCGGCCAGTCCGGCAATGGTCCAGGATCCTTCGCTGGGGCTCGACATCGAGAAGTTTGGGCGGTTGATGAGTTGGGCGTCGGTGGGAGCGATCGTCGGGAAGCTCGTGACTGGCGTTGCCGCGGACCGCATCGGAGGCAGGCGACTGTTACTGCTGACCCTGTTGCTGACGGCTGCCTGCACCGCCGCCTTTGGGCTGGTATCTTCCATCTTTTTCTTCGGCGGCCTGAACTTTGCGGGTCAGTTCTTCAAGGCTGGCTGCTAGCCGGCGATGGCCAAGATTATCGGCCAGTGGTACCCCAGTAAAAAACATGGCCGCGTGTGGAGTATCATCTCGACCAGTTCTCGGGTCGGGACGATCACCGCAGGAGTCGTGCTTGGGGCATTGCTGACCTGGCTCCCCTGGCGCGCCGTCTTTATTGTGTCGGGCGGCGTGGCCACTGCGATGGTCTTCGTTGGTTATGTCTGGCTGAAGGATCGTCCCGAGGACGTGGGAATATCTCCTCTCGTTAACGAGGACTCGCCGACTGCGAAGGAGCCGCACTTCCTGGACGGAACCACTCTTTTCCAGGCCTGTCTCGTTTTCGTTCTTAGCGCACGGGTCTGGCTCATCTGCCTTGGCCTGGCCTTTCTGACCGCCTTAATGGACTTCTTCAACTTTATTCCCCTGTACCTGAGTGAGACGGTCGGCATCGCGCCAGGGCAGGCGGCAATGGCGGAGAGTGCCTTTCCGACGGGAATGTTTGTCGCCCTGATCGCCTGCGGCATCTTCTATGACCGGCTTTCCAGGCGTCGGTTGGTCTGGGCGATCGGCGGCCTGCTGTGTCTAAGCTGTAGCAGTGTCCTGTTTCTCTGGAGCTTGCCATCGCTTCCACTTTCAGATTCGTTGAGGCTCCCGGCCGCGATGCTTTCGATCTTTGTCTTCGGCTTCTCAGTTTCTCCCGCGTACTACATTCCGATGAGCGTCTTCTCGATCGCCTTTGGTGGCAGGCACAGCGGCTTCCTGATCGCTCTCATCGACGTGTTCGGCTATAGCGGAGCGTTCGTTTTTAACTTCTTTGGAGGCTCCATCGTAAAAAACCACGGGTGGCCCGTCTTCCTCGGATTGCTCCTGACTGTTGCTGTCCTTGCAGTTGTTACGGTGACGCTGTTCCTGCACCTGGAATACATATCCGAGAAGAAGCAGAATGCTTTGGAGAACGCTGTCGCGAACTCAGCCGGATGAGACCAATACCGGCTGGAGACGCTTTCGCCACGGTATCACCACCATAGATTCGGCGGGCGGTTCCTCAGGTGTTTGATCGTTCTGCGTGAAACGTGCAATTCGCTCACCTGACGGCGAACGCTGTTGCCTGGGCCACAATATCGAGACCGACCAGACTGCTCCAGAAATCAATTGTCTGCCGAAAGATCTCACCGGGAATGCCGCCGCCAATGGGCTGATCGTCAACGGCCACGACTGGCAAAACACATGGCGATGTGCTGCTGAGAAACACTTCGTCTGCGGACCGGACATCGTCAATTGACATGTCGCGGCGAACGAAGGAGATCCCCATCTGTCCTGCCAGTGACTGCAGCACACTGACGCTGACGCTGGGCAGAACTTTTTCCGGTGGCGGGGCTACGAATCCTTCACCTTCACGGTACACAATGACGCTTGCGGTGGATGCTTCGGCCACGAATCCGTCCTGATCCAGCAGGAGTGCTCGAGCACCTGGCTTCCTGCGATGTGCTTCACGGTCCGCCAGAAAGTAGTGCATTCTGCTGCGGCACTTCAATTCGGCCGGCCAACAATTGCCGGGAACCTGACGGATGCTGGAAACAACAAGCGTTTCTCCAGTCGAATACTTACCAGCCCAGCGATGAAAGGGAAGCGGCGTCGTATACATGCCGATGGTGGGCCCGGGATCATCGTCCTGTGCTGCTGGGGCACAGAAACCCGGTGTCACGATCAGCGTCAATCCCAGATCGTCACCGGACTGCAACATGCTGTGGTTGTGAGAAGCGATGACCTCAGCGTCAGTTTTCAGGGTCTCCATGTCCAGATCGTCGATTCCGACGATTTGCAGAGAGCGGTGCAAACGTTGCAGATGCTCGTCCAGTCGAAACAGCTTGCCCCCAAAGCTTCGCATCTGCTCGGGCACGGTGACTCCCTGGACAAAGCCGACATCAAAAACGCTGATTGACGACACGTGGTCGGCAATCAGCTCACCATTCCAGTAGGAGAGTTCATTCATAGCGCACCGTTTGGAATTCAGGATCAGAGTGCCAATCCGCACATATTTGCCGGCGGAATCTACAACAATGCATTATTGCATATCGCATGCCTTGTTGGGGCGATTCGACAGTTTGATCCACGCTGCCGTTGAGTGTTTCTCTCTCCGCCATCCGGTTACAAACCGAAGTTCAGCAATTTATGATCGTTCCACCGGAACGTGGCGGTGGACGATTAGTCCAGCCATCGAATGCACGAAGGCATTGGAATCGAAACAGGATCAGCCGTTGCCATCAGACCGCCGGTAACTGCGTTGATCGCAAAAACTGCCACGTTATTGCCCGGCATGTTGGCACATAACAGCCAGCGGCCGTCGGGAGTAATCAGCAGATTCTGCGGACCTTTGCCCAGACTGGGTTCAATACTAACCAGTTTCAGACGGCCATTATCAGCGATGCTGAAAATTGCGATGCTGTCGTGACCGCGGTTGGTCCCGTAAAGAAACTTTCCATTCGGTGTAATTTTCAGATCGGCAGTGTGACTGGTACCTGAGAAATCCTGCGGCAGTGTTGAAATCTCCTGCTGCTGATTCAGCATGCCTGTGTCGCCCGAGTATACAAAGAACGTTACGGTGTTCTTCAATTCGTTGATGACGTACACGTTCCTGCCGTTCGGATGAAAGACCAAGTGGCGAGGGCCCGATCCCGGCGACAACTTCGCGAATGGCTGACCGTGATTCGGCGTCAAATCTGCGGTGGCAGCACCGAGACGATAAATGAGAATTTTGTCGATGCCAAGATCGGCCGCCAATGCAAAACGGTTGTCCGGACTGACCACGATGCTGTGCGCATATGGCCCTGTTTGGCGTTTGGGATCAACGCTGGATCCGCTGTGCTGCACGAATGAAGCCGCCTGACCCAGCGAACCATCGTCCTGCACCGGCAGAGCGGCCACGCTGCCCGTCGAATAGTTGGCAACAACGACAGTCCTGCCGGTGGCATCAACATCCAGATAACACGACGCCGTACCGCGGGCGGATTGTCGGTTCAATCTACGCAACTTTCCGTCGCGTCCCTGGACAGCATACGACGCCACAAACTCATTCTCGTCACCGCCAAATTGGTCGGCATCAATGGCATACAGGAATTTTCCGTCTGGCGAAACATCAATAAAAAACGGACTCTCGACATCCGTTGTCCGATGCAACAGCTTCAGCTGGCCATTCCGTAAGTCAAACCGATAGGCGTGAATCGCTCCCTCCTCTCCGGACTTGAAGGCAGAGACAAACACAACAGGATCGTCAGCGTGGATGGATGCGGACATGGTCGCCATGCACAGAATAAACAGAATCAAATTTCGCATATTTTCTGATCTCCGCTGGTGGCAGGGAATCGTATTGCTGCAAATAATCGGAGCCGCCGTGGCCAGCGGCAGGAGAGTAATAACAGTTGTCACTCAGGATGTCATTCCCTGTGGACAGTTCCCGCAATCGCATCACCGCCAAATGGCCCGTAGATTCCCTGTCCCCATTTGACGTCCTTCAGCCTCGGCGTGTCGTGCAGCTGTTTTATCAATTCGCCGGCCACTGTTGTCGAAGCAATTCGCTTTCCGTCCTGCGTGACTGAAATCTCGTCATCGTGGATGACGAACTCGAAAGTCGTGGGGCCGTCCGTCCACTTCGTCGCGGCGCCCAAGTGGCCCGGAATCGTCAGCTTGTAGACGGAACCGTAGGACTTCCACTTATCGGGGGCAAGGAAAGCAAACTCATCCGGATCCCACTCGGCCGGCCACTTTGCCGACGTCGACACAAACAAATTGGGGCCACTCGGAACAAGACTCGTCACGCGCTGGCCCCATTGATTCCCCACGTCTCCGCCCTTGTTCTCGACGTCATAGGGATGAGTAATCCTGGTGGACAGATCCGGGTGGTCAAACATTCGCTGCGTGAACGCCCACGATTTACTGTCGGGGTTGTACCGCCAGAGTTCTCCCCACGGCCAGACACCAACAAAAACGTCGCCTGCATAGATTACGGTGGTCTGGGCCTCGCGAGCATTGGGCGAAACACCATCCAGCACCGGCGGCCAACCCTCCACGTCGGTGATCTCAACACCATCGTATTGAAAGACGCGACCGCTCGGATATTGCCCCATGAGCAGCCGGTCGTGGAACATCATCGTCGAATACAGCTGGTAACTGACCCCCAGTTTCGGCGCGAGAAGCGTCCGCCACTGACGGTCTTCGAAAACATAGAACCCGCCGATGTTGGAGCCCGTTACGATTTGGTCACCCAGTTGTCCCCAGGCGAATGTTGTTTCGCCGACAATCGGCAGCGTGAGCACGATCGCCTCGGATAGATCGACGCGGGGCTGACCGGTCGTCCACGGACAGGCGTAGAGTTTGCTGAAGCCGTCGCTATCGCTTTCGTACGGGCGATAGCCGCTGTCGCCTCGATTGACGTGGTAGAAGCACAGATGCCCGTTGGCGTAAAAGAACAGTTGATAGCTGCCTACCTGCGGAGGACTCAGAACGGTGCGCCCGTCGCACTTCACCTCGCTGCCACCGAACGTCAGCAACCTGTCGCCGACCCGCATGGTCTCGTTTGTACCACCAATGTTGCCTTCCGGCTGCCACGACTTTGACTGTGGACGCCAGGCTTTGACGCCGCCATAGGTTGAATGCACGACGTCGTCACGCCCATAGAGGTAGGTACCGCACAATTCATTCGGTCGGGGAAGTTTTTCCGTGCTGTGCGCACGTTTGCCGCTGGTCGGGCGAACGAAAAACTGAAGGGCATGCCTGTCCGCTCGATAGCGTGTGTTGTAGAGATTCTGAAAGCCGGCACCAATCACAACTGAGCCATCATTGCTGGTCACTTCAAACAGAGACCCAAAACTCTGCCCAACGTCACGTCCTCGATCGACCGTCACGGTAATGCGATGTGTTGTCCCGTCTGCACCCGGATCTGCTGCAACCCCGACAGTCACGAATCCGAAGACGACGATCATCGCCACCTGCGTGCGGCGAACAGATTTTGAGCAATGAGACATCTGACGTGAATGCATTCTGAGTTCTCAGGATGATGAGGGTGAACCGTTATTGAAGCCGCGTTCTCGTCACCAGCGTACTACAGCGCGTCTGGAAATTCTATCGGCGAGGCACGGATCCGCCCGGTGATAGAACATCCGCTTCGGCGTGAAACAGTTAACGTCGCACCATTCTGCCGGGTATCAGATTTTGAAAACGAGACGAAACCCGGAAGCGATCCAGTCTAAACACCAATCCGTTCACTCGTAAAGGATGCGTTATCATTCGATCAACTTCAACGTGTACGTCGGTCGCTGATCCATCATCAGTGCTGCGTGGCTGTAGTATGGATAGACGCTCCATTCAACACAGGTAATCAGGTCCGGCCTGCCATCGCCGTCAAAGTCGCCTGGCCAGGGGTGAGGACCGTGATTGGTGATGCGGATTGGTTCTCCAAAGCAGCTCATCGTGACCGGTTCCGCAAAGACAGGATCGGTTTTGGTGCCGACGTTGAACAGCAGGTAGATGCTGCCGCCGTCTTTCGCTCCGTTGTGCGAGCCCGCCACGCTGTAGATCAGATCCTGCAAACCATCGGCGTTCCAGTCCACGGCTCGAAATGATTCTGTCCAGTGTGACCGACGGGTGATGATGGCATCATTGATCTGTTTGCCATCGGCCAGTCGCAACGCTCGTTCCTTTCGCAGGTGCAGCGATCCATCCTTGTGTCGGTATTGCACGAACAGCGTCGCGACCCGTTTGTGGCCGTCGTGAGTCACCAGGTCGGTCAGACCGTCACCGTTGAAATCTGCCAGAGCCGCGCCCGTGCGCCACAGAAACGGCCGTTCCTGCTCAAGCGGATAGACTCCGTTGTTCGATTTGGGGTCGTTGGCACGTGTGGCTGAGAGTCTGCGGAGTTTCGGTGAATCCGGAAAGTCGTCGCATTGGATCTGTCGCCGAGGCCCGAATTCCGGCACTCGTCCCGAACCGACATTGCGATACCAGAAGATTCGGTTTGTTTCGTTGGGACAAACCAGATCCCGTAGCCCGTCGCCGTCCCAGTCGACGAAGTGCGGATAGACGTAGCCCATGTCGTGCCAATTGTGCGGCTCGCCCAGGATTTCATTCCGCACGAAGCGGATTGGCTTTCCCTCAGAAAGAATACGCACCGGTTCGCGGAAAGCCGGCCGCCCGCGAGTTCCGTCATTGATCACGATGCGTGGCCATCCATAACCACCGCCCACCAGAAGATCCTGATCTCCGTCCGAATCCCAGTCACACAGACACGGCCACGCCTGATCGCTGAGAGACATCACCGCGGACACCGATTCGGCTCGACCGATGTGATGGAATCGCTGCCCGTCAACCGCCAGTTCATAGAACGACAGTCGCTGAAACACGTCGTGCTGCACAATCAGACCGGACTGATTCCCGTGGTTCCACGCGGCGACCAGTGAGATTTCCGGCACGTCGACTTCAGGCAACAGTTTCTCTTCAGCGAACGTCGGTGGAGTGCCGCCGACGTTCTTTCTCCACGCAAGCTTGTAGAAGTCCGGCTGAACGGACTCGCCACCCACAAGACAAACGGCATCCAGTCGACCGTCCCGGTCAATATCCAGAAAACACGGCTTCCGACCGGCATTCAGCTTAACGGGCTGTGCTGCCTGAAAGGGCCAGCCATCCGGATTTTCATTGCGAAGGTATGCACCGTCGACAACCAGATCGGTCGCACCATCGCCATTCAGGTCGACAGCTCGACAAGCCTGCCAGCCAACGACATTGACCGTCCCGGCGGCCTTGAAGCGTGGTATTCCACTCGGATCCTGCTGGCCCGTATTGAGATAAAATTGTGCCGACTTTGTCCCGTTGCGGGTGGTGACAAGATCGAGCCTGCCGTCTGCGTTAAAATCTGCGAAATCCACGGCCGAGTAAATGTGGCTGAAGAACTTCGGGGCATCGGAGGCACTCGTTGAATATCGCAGGCGACTGAGGTCTCCGAACTCGAATGCACCGTCGTTCGTGCGCGTATAGCAGACGATTCCGTCCCATGGCCAGCCCGGTCGGTAGGCGTAGTTCCACGTACCGATGAGATCAATCCGGCCGTCACCGTTCAGGTCATGCAGTCCCGGGGAATAGGACACGGCAATGGGTCGCGGCGAAGAAGCGTTGTAACGCAACAGATCACCAACGCCGATCTGTGGAGTCAACTTCAGCGGCTGCAACCGTGAGCGTTCGGCAACCGTCTGGAATCGAATCTCGAATTCTCGGTGACTCGAATCTGCAACAACGAACTCCACGCGGCCCTCATCCGCATAATCAAAGTCCTCGGTCAGGTTGTGCGGGGTCGTTGCGTCTG
>LWDU01032892.1_pt1 | contig 10146 bp, 9 predicted proteins | sample 727161 | NCBI WGS metagenome assembly LWDU01 (sample SAMN04566230, study PRJNA314399) | hydrothermal vent metagenome | isolation source: deep sea hydrothermal plume seawater | place: Mexico: Gulf of California, Guaymas Basin | collected 2004-07-11 | reverse complement strand
CATTTTCTTTTTCTGTGATGATATTCTATGTGCTTCCATTACTTTAGCCTGATTTTCTAAATCTTTTTCAAAATTAAATAAAGATTTTTTTTGATTAGATATTTCTAGACAAAAGTTATTAATCATTTCTAAAAAGTGATCAATCGGATTTATTTTAAAACTTTCATTTTTCTTGCTCTTCCAGTCATTTGATTTACTGTACTGAATTTTTAAATTTGTTTCAAAATCTGATGGTATTGAATATGCTCTTTCTAAATCTATAATCCCATCTGTACCCCAAATATTGTATTTTGATTGATAATAATTGCCATTTCCATAGGTAATTGATGCTGTTTTTTCATTTTTAAATATCATAAATGATGTACCCTTTAGATCTACTCCTGTTTTTGGATCTATTGATAAATTTGCTGATACACTAATTGGTTCATCTTCAAAAATCATTCTATTTGCACAAATTGGATAACATCCTGCATCATTTAGAAAACCTCCGCCTAAATTTTTATTATATCTAATATCGTCTTCTGGAAATTTTGGAAAACCAAAAATTCCATTAAAATGTATTATTTCTCCAATTTTATTATTAGTAATTAATTCTCTAACTTTTTGATGTTGAGTATGAAATTTAAACATGAATCCTTCCATTATTCTGACATTATTTTGTTTTACAGCATCTAAAATTTTTTTTGCAGATTCAAAAGATGTTGTAGAAGATTTTTCACAATAAACATGTTTACCTTCTGATGCTGCTTTGATAGCCCATTCTTCATGAGTTCCTATTGGAGTTGAAATGTAAACAACATCAACTGATTTATCTTTAATAACATCTTCATATGTTCCAAATTTTTCACAATTAAATTCTTTGCTAAATTCTTTAGCTTTATTTTCTGTTCTACTACCAATTATCTCAATTTCTGTATATTTTGATTTAATAAATGCTGGAATTACTGAACGTTTTGCAATTCTAGAACATCCAATAATTCCAATTTTAATTGAATTCATTTTTTTATAAATATGAAATAATTCCTCTTACATGTGGTCCAACAAAATTTTCAATTTTTAATAATTGTTTAATTTGATATAATGTTATCCATATAAAATAATCTGGGATATCTAATTTTTCATCTTCTTTAATTTCTACAATCATATTATAATTTGATTTTAAATGAAATCTTCCTCCATCTTCAGATTGCCATTTTGCATAAATAATTTTTAAATTATTTGACTCGTTAAAATGTTCTGCAAATAAAGGTCGTTTTCCACCATGAGCTTTCAATAGATTACTTGTTGTTGCTTGTAATGTTGGTGATAATTGTAATTTTCCAATATTTCCTGGTTCTGCTTTTGCTTGAAGTAAATAATGTGGAATCCCATTAATTTTTTTCATTAATATTCCTAGTATTCCTCCTGGATTTTTTGCAATCATTGGTTGAGTCCACCCTTCTTTTCCTACTTCTCTGTCAAAAGTATTTGAAACTTTAACACCAATTACTTCAAAAAATCCTTTTGAGTCATGAAAAATGTTTCCTGTTTCTTTTTGTATATTCCATTTTTCTAGTTCTTTAACACCAATTTCTTCTACAACCATGTCTGATTCCTCTCTTTTTTTATTAAACCACTCAATAATGTAATCAAGTTTGTGTATTTGATTATCATCCTGAATTGATTCCAACATCGTATTTATTCGGTTATTTGCTTCCAAATCTAAATTATAACCATTTTTTTCTAAAATCTGTTTAATTTCATCAATTAACACGTTAAAGCATAAAATCATTCTCTAATTATATTTTCTACTTATGATCTAATGACTCTTCTACTAAAATAATTAGAAAATTTTGAGTAGTACGCTTTATAGGCTTAATTTTCAAAATTCAGACTGGCAGATACAATTGGAGACAATATCATTAATTCATGGAGAAGATTTTGATGATTCTCTAATTTCTAAAATTCAAAATAATAAAATTTTTTCATTTGATTATTCATCATTTAAAACACTAAAAAAATATAATTTTGAATATTTTTTAGCTGATGAATTATTATCTAAATTAGAGCGAGAAAAAATACATGAACATGTAGTTTCAAAATTATATTGGTATGAGGATCATAAATTACCAAATGAAGAGAAACAATTATTCCAATTCCTAGATCCACTTTATTTACATCAAAAATTATTAATTACTTTAATTCAATTTTCAATAATAAAAAAAATTCTTGAACAAGAAAAACCTAAAAAAATTTTTGCAACTAAAAATTTATCAAAAATTATATCTACTATAAATAATAAAATTCCTATAATTTTATTAAATCAAGAAAAAATAGAAATTTTTGATAAATATGATTTAAGATTTAAATTATTATCAAAAACTATTTCACTAAAAATTTCTATGTCCAAACTTAGAAAATTACAAAATTTTTATGAATCTATTATGTGCTCATTTAATAAAATATGGTTAACAAATGATAATAAACCAATAATTCTTTTATTAGAATTTGATCCTTCTAAATTTGAAAAACTTTTTCATGAAATGAAATCTAATAATTTTAATTGTGTTATTTTAAATAGAAGAAAATCTCCAATCATAAATAATAATTCTTTAAAAATTTTAAAAAATTCAAATATTAAAATTTTTAATTTTAATAATTTACTTTCTACTAATGATAAAAAAGAAATTTCTAGACTTACAAATCAGTATAGGGTTTTCCTAAATAATTTTTGGGATAGCGAAAAATCGCTCTTTAGTATATTTTCTTTTGAGAATTCCTCATATTATTTAGCTATAAAAGATTTCTTAATAAAACAATTTGAATCTGAAATTGAATTTAACGTTCAAAATTTAATTCAATCTAAACATATTTTTAAAAATTTTGATATCAAATGTATTTTATATCAATATGAATCTGGTACATCTGAAAATATTACATTATCTCAGCGTCAAAATGTTCCTTCGTTACTAATTAGGCATGGTTTTTCTTCATTTACTACTAAATTAGATGATTTACGATGGAAATATGATCAATTTCGGTTATTGAAATTAAATTGTAATCAAATAATTATGTGGGGAAATTCAGATTATAATTTTTATTCTAAATTTTTACCTAAAAACTCCTTAAAAAAAATAGGAAGTCCTAGACATGATGATTTTTTTATAGATAGTAAGAAAAAAAATGATGTAAAAAAAACAATTTTGATTACTGTACCACCAATCATTGAATGGACTGGTCAACAAAATATTAATTTAGAATTACGTTATGAAAATTTTTTAAAGTCTATTGTTAATAATCTTCAGAAATATAAAAATTTTAAAATTATTATAAAATTGCATCCCGGTTGGGGTTGGAAATTTAATTATACTTTACTAAAAATTTGTAAAAATATAGATCCTAATATTCCTATTTTTAGTACTGAATCTATTATTGAATTAATTGATGGATCTGATATGATGATTAACATTAATCCTGAAGAAAATCAACCATCTACTGTTATTCTTGAAGCATTAATAATGAAAAAACCAGTGATTAACATTTCTTTAGATGACTCCAATTCTGAATTTGATTATGATGAAGAATCACCTATTATCTCATTATCATATAAGGCTGATATTATGAAGTATGTGATTAGATTATTTGATGATTCAGAATTTTATGAAAAATTGAATAATAAAATTACAAAATCTCTAAATTATTATTTATCAAATCATAAAAATGCATCAAAACAACTAGTTGATTATTTAAAATCGTATGTTTAATTTTATTTTTGAATAATATGCCTATCTAACCATAATGCATCTAATTTAGAATTTTCAAATACGTGTAGGGCATCATGAATATTGTTAACAATTGGTTCTCCATGCAAATTAAATGATGTATTTAATAAAGATGGAACTCCTGTTTTATCATAAAACCCTTTAATTAATTCCCATAATTGAGGATTAACTTCTTTTTTAAGGAATAGCAGCAGGAATTTTTCTCTCTCCCTCCACTGTTTCAAAAGCAATTGTCATGTGAGGTGATTCCAGTTTTTTTGGATTATTGATTAATTCAGATTGATATTCACTTAGGACAATTGGTGAAAATGGCATCCAAAAATCTCGATTTTTTATAGCAGTATTGATTTTTTGTATGTTGGATGTTTCTCTAGGATCTGCTAAAATACTCCTATTTCCCAACGATCTTGGACCCATTTCAGCTCTGCCTCTACAAGTAGCTAAAATTTTGTTTTCTAAAACTAAATCAAGAATTTGTTTAACATTTTCAAATTTATTTACTTTATAATTATCAAAAATTTTAATTTCATTATCTGTATATTCTGCATTTGTTCCCAGATAAAGACTCTCAAGTGGTTTAGGTTCAATTTTTTGTTGTTCAGCATAATGATAACATGCACCAATTGGTAATGTTTCATCTCCACCTCCACCACAAACAAAGAAATTTTTTAAATTTTCAATTTTTGAAATCATTAAATTTGCTTTAATATTTAATGAAATTCCTCCAGAAAATACAATCGAATCTGAATTATACTCTTTTAAAGAATTAGTGAACCATTCTACTAAAATTTTTTCTGAAAATGATTGAATACCTGCTGCAATATGATCAAATCTAAATTCATTTAAATTTTCTTTAAGATATTGATAAATATCTTTAATTTCTGAATTAAATTCAAAATTTAAACCATTAATTTTCAACATTTTATCGTATACTTTTTCTACTTCTTGAACCATTTTTCCATTATAATATGGCGCTAATCCCATTACCTTGTATTCATGTTCATTCGGAATCATTCGTAATAACAGAGTAGTATATCTGTAGATTCTTGCTAATTGAAAATCTTTATGATCATATTCTTTGACTCTTTTTATTTTATTATTTTCAGAATCATAAATTGCAATTGTTCCACTTGTATCATCTCCCCATGCATCTCCTGTAATGATTAAAGTATTATTTTTTCTTATTGGACTTCCATAAAATCCATATGAGCCATGACATGTATCATGTTCCACATGTATTATTTTCTCTTGTTCAATACCAAGATGTTTTGAAATTGTTTTTTTGATAAAATTTGATATATTTTTATCGTCATCTTTATTGTATTGAATTTGTTCAATTTTTTCAAAATCTAAATCATTTACAAATGATTGATCAAATGGGAATCTATTCATATCTATTCTATCTCTAAAAAGATCAATCATTTTTACTGATTCATTTTTAATTAATTTTGGGTACCAATATTCTTCCATTAGTTTCAAGTGATCTTTTAATGAAAATTTACTATAAACTCGTAATAATGGAGGTATGAACGGGACTCTATTTGCAGCAATTAGCACTTTATCTAATTCATTTGAATTGATTTTACAGAACTTTAGAGCTTCTTCTATGGCTCTTTTTGGATATGATTCATCTGATTTAATACGAGAAAACCTTTCTTCACTTGTTGCAAATTTAATCTCATTATCAATGATTACTGAACATCCTGAACATTTTCCCCAATGTATAGATAATACATTCATCATTATACCCAAAATTAACCTTAAATAAATATTAGTAAAATTTACATTAAATTTAGTATCTTTTTATTCTTATATTTTTTTTAAGTAATATGCATACAATTTTGATAGTAGGATATGGCTCTATTGGAAAACGTCATTTTAAAAATATTTCTAAAATATTAGATGCAAAAATTATTGTGTTGACTAAACAAAAAAATTTACCTGAATTACAGAAAAATAATATACATGTAGTGAATTCATTAAAGGAAGCATTATCGTATAAACCTGATATTGGTTTTGTAACTAACGAAACTAGTTTTCATGTGGATACTGCAATTAAATTGGCAAATAATGGGATGAATTTATTTCTTGAAAAACCTTTATCTCACTCAATGAAAAATGTGAACAAATTACAAAAAGTAATCAAAAAGAAAAAACTGATTACTCAAATTGGTTGTCATATGAGATTTCATCCATGTGTAAAAAAAATCAAGAATATTTTAGAAAAAAATTCCTTAGGAAGAATTATCTCTGTAGATATTGAGAGTAGTTCATATCTTCCTGATTGGCATCCTTATGAAGATTATCGTTTTGGATATGCTGCACGAGATGATCTAGGAGGTGGTATTTCTTTAACTTCTATTCATGAAATTGATTTACTTTATTGGTTTTTTGGAATGCCTCAAAAAGTTTTTTCAATTATTGGTAAATTTAGTGATCTTAAAGTAAAAACTGATGATTTATCCGTAATGACATTTTTTTTAAAAAATAAAATTATTGGTGAAGTTCATTTAGATTATTTTCAAAGACCAGAGTTTAAGAGCTGTAAAATTAAAGGTGTTAAAGGTACTCTATATTGGGATTCATCTATAAATGAAGTAAAAATTTTTTCTCATAAATCTCAAAAATGGAAATCATCAATTAAAATTAAAAAGTTTCAAAAAAATTCAATGTATGTTGATGAAATAAAATATTTTTTTAATTGTATCAAAAATAATTGTATAACTATGAATAACATTGATGATGGTATTAAAACTCTACAAATTGTACTAAATGCAAAAAAATCGTCAAAATTTGGTAAATTAGTTTCTATAAAATAATTATTTTATTACTAATGTGGAATTTTTATTAATATTTTTAATATTTAAATTATTTATATTCCTAAGATTCCATATATTGGATTTTTTTTATTTTTCTTTAAAATCACTCCATGGTAGTTTTTTACTTAACATAATTTCTAAATTTTTTACTTCGTCTTGATACAAATCTTTTAAATATTTTCTATCTGTTTGAAGCATTTTTGGTTTTTCTACTTCTTTGAGTAAAAATTGCTCTCCAATTTTTTGTCTAGTTACAGTTGGAATTAATGATGTACTCATTTTTCTTATTATGTTACTATTAAATAGAATTTTACTAAATACATTTTTGGGTTTTCTGTAACCTCTTTTTGGTTGCTCTACAAATTGAAAATTAGTTTCTAAACCTAAAAATTCTAAAATTGATTTTATTGTATTTTCAGTATTTTTTATGTAATCTTCAAAAATTATAATTTTAATATTATCTTTATCAAAAATATCCTGAAATCTCTTAATATGTTTTGAATAGAAACCCGGTTCTAATATATTATAAATAAAAAATTCATTATCTTCAATTAATTTTTTATGATTGTTAATCATATCTCTAAAATTTTGATTATCTTTATTCATAAATTCATTAGAAAAATATCCTGAATGAGCTCTGTCTATAGGATTTCTAATAGATATTATTATTTTTGATTCTGGAAATCTTTTTTTAATCATTTTAGCAGAATTTGGTGAATGTAAATAGGATGGAGTGGCTTCTCCAATTGCTTTATGTGTTGTAGCTTTTTTAAAAAGATTTAGATATTTTTTTTCATCTCTTATCATTGACTCTCTAACAAAATCTTTTGGTAAGTCCCATTTGCAAAAATAATATGGTTCATTAAGTTTTGAAACAAATACTTGAGGATGTAAGTCTAAATAATATGAAATATTTGTAGTTCCACATTTTGAACCACCTGCAATAAAGAAATTTGGCTCCAATTATTTTTTTAAAATACCCTTTTACTTAAAACATACTAGTAATTCATTTATTTTTAGACATTTACTAAATTATATTAATAATTTATGTCAATATTACTCTCAATTTTACTGAAAATTTCTATTTTTATTTCATTCATATAATTCTGGAAAATTATGGATCAAAATTTTAAATCATTTTAAATTGATTGATTAATTTTTTGATGGACTTTTAATTTTAATTAATTGTGAATCTGAATAATCGCCACCCATATGGTTAATACATTTTTTACACCAGTCATTTTCTTGCCAATTACCAGTTTTATGAATATCTCTTAGATTACGCATTTCTTTTGAATTCCATAATTCATGAATACTGTGATTTTTTAAATTACCGAGAGTTAACTCTTCACTAAAAAATGCACAACATGGGCAAACTTCTCCATTGCTGCGTATTAGAACACGTTGCCATGGTTGTTGACAATTAAATCCTGATTTTTGAATTTTTTCGCGGAAAACAGATGTAGATGAAGTAAGAAATTCTGAATAATTTTTGGTTAAATCAGGAGGTTGAAAATCTTGAATTACAATAAAATCTACTTTATCTTTCCATGTTTCAATAAATAATTTTTCTTCATGTTCATTGAATTTTGTTTTACAGAAATTTACTCCAACTACTGGTAATTCATAATTTTCTTGTTTTTTAATTTCAAGAAATTTCTCAATATTATTCATTGTTGTTTCATATTTTCCACCTAGTCTAACTTTTTCATAAGTTTCTTTTGTTGCAGCATCAAGACTAAAACGAACTCTTGTAATGCCAGATTTTAGAAATTTTCTTGAACGTTGTTCCGAAAGTAATGTTCCATTAGTGTTTAACATAATATCCATAAAACCATGTTCTGAAGCGAATTTGATATATCCTTCAAGATTTGGATCTAGAAGTGGTTCGTTTGTACCTTGTGGTTCAACTGAAGGACATCCATATTTTTCACCTTCAAGAATTATTTTTTTATACATTTCCCATCCCATGTTTTCAGAGGAGATGTATTTTTTATCGCCATCTTCTTGACCTATTGGACATGAAGGACATTTAAGATTACAAATTTGATTTGTTTCTAGTTGCAAGAATATTGGAAAATCTGTTTCAAGTTCAAATCTATTAACTGCATCCCATTTTTTTCTATAATTTTGAAATTTTTCACCAATAATTTTTCCAAGTCTAATATTTACATCTTCTTCGGATGTAAACCATCTTACTTTGTCATCTGTAGTATATAATTTATTTTCCAAGTTGTATCAAAACTTACTTTACTTATAATTAAAACATTACGAGTAAAATATTCTATTGGAATAAAAAATGTTGATAATTAAGACTAGTAAACATGTTAATTAATTTTAAGTCTAATTAATGAGTGAATAGAAATCATCATATTCCACAAATACTAATTCATTAGGCAATTTAGTTTGTTCAATCATTATTACTTTATTATTTTTCCATTCTACTGTACGTAAACTAGTAATATTTTCCATGAATTAATAAAAATAGGCTTTTTAAAAATCAATGGGAAGATAGTGTAGATAGATATTTTATTGTATACTTTAAAGTAAAAATATTGGATATTTCTACAATTAAAAAAATTGATTCAAAAAAAATGTATGAAACATATGATTTATGGCCAGAAATTGCTAAAAATGCATATGAAAATAAATTTGAAAAGTTAGATGTAAAAAATATAGATCATGTTGTTTTTGTGGGAAATGGAGGTTCGGGCTCTATAGGGGATACGATAGGTTCAATTTTATCAAAAGAAAATATGCATGTAAGTATTGTTAAGGGTTATTTACTTCCAAAAACTGTTGATTCAAATACACTAGTAATTACAACTAGTGTTTCAGGAAATACAATAGAAGTATTATCAGTTTTAAAAAGTTTGAAAAATACCTCAACGAAAGTAATATCTTTTTCATCAGGAGGATTAATGGAGAAATATTGTAGTAACAATAACATACGTTTTCAAAAAATTTCTAAAATTCATTCTCCCAGAGCTTCATTTACAAATTTTCTATATTCAATTCTTAATATTTTAGAACCAATATTACCAATACAACATAATGATATTAATGAATCAATTTCAGTATTAGAAAAAACTAAAAAAAATATTTTTTCTGGAAATTTAGATAAAGAAAATAAAGCATTAGAATTATCAAAATTTATCAAAGATGTAATTTGTATATATTATCCAGCAGGATTACAAGCTGCAGCAATACGTTATAAAAATTCTTTACAAGAAAACACAAAAATTCATGCAATGATAGAAGATGTTATAGAATCATGTCATAATGGAATAGTTCCTTGGGAGAAAAAATCAAATGTAAAACCAATTTTAATTCAGGGAAAAAATGATCATGTTAAAACACGTGAAAGATTTACTATTCTAAAAGATTATTTTGATAATAAAAATATAGACTACAGAATTGTAGAATCAGTGAATGGTAGTATATTAACAAAAATTATTAATTTAAGTTACTTGTTGGATTATTCATCAATATATGCTTCAATATTGAACAAAACAGATCCAACTCCAGTAAAATCAATTGAAGATGTTAAAAAAAAATTATGAATT
>LWDU01035681.1_pt1 | contig 10148 bp, 13 predicted proteins | sample 727161 | NCBI WGS metagenome assembly LWDU01 (sample SAMN04566230, study PRJNA314399) | hydrothermal vent metagenome | isolation source: deep sea hydrothermal plume seawater | place: Mexico: Gulf of California, Guaymas Basin | collected 2004-07-11 | reverse complement strand
ACGGAACTTCTTGAACAAATAATTGGGGTCGGTGCAAATAATTGGGGTCGGTGTAATTACCCGGGGTAAAGTACCGGGGTAAACGCGCCAACTTCCCAGTCTGACATTGAACATTGCCTGGCGGAAAACTGCCTTCCCTCAAGATCTATTCTAAGCATGCCTTATGAAGATACTTTTGTATTCTTGGAAAAACACGCTTTATAACTCCTATTCTCTTCCCACCTTCAATTTGGTTTGAGGTGCTCGTTTTTAAAGGGATGAGGGAGTTTTCTGAACTGGACTGTGGTACCGAGGGTCGGAATCGAACCGACACTCCCGTGAAGGAACCGGATTTTGAATCCGGCGCGTCTACCAGTTCCGCCACCCCGGCACGTAAGAGGCGCGAGTATAGCAGCGAGTTAGAGGACTGCACAGCGCTCAATCAGCAGGTTTAGTCATCCGGATCAGGCACTGCCAGTCACGGCCAGGCACTTCAGCTGCTATATTGAAGCAACTCGAAGATCTGAACACATTATGGACGCAACCATCCAGACCATTCCGATCATCAATCTACTGATCGCATTCATTCCCGTTGCTATCGTGCTGATCATCATGCTGAACTGGGCGCAGAAAACTGGCCAGGCGCTCTACGCCATTGCCAGAATGGTCCTGCAACTGGTTGTTATCGGTTATTTGCTCGTTTTCATCTTTGAAACAAAGCACAGCCTTATTGTTGTGGCGGTGTTAACGGTCATGTTGGTCGCCGCCGGGTGGATATCACTGAACGTCATGGAAGAGTCAAGACGACAACTCCTGCTGCCGGCTGTGGTCTCTCTTCTCATTGGCGGCGGGGTCACCTTGTTAGTGGTGACACAGTGGGTGCTGCAGCTTGACCCCTGGTTCCTTCCCAGGTACATGGTGCCACTTGCAGGCATGACGTTTGCCAATGCCATGACCTCGTTGAGTCTTGCTGGCGAAAGATACGCTTCAGAAATCGACAAGGGTGAATCAAGGGAGGACGCCAGGCGAACGGCCATGACAACGGGCATGATTCCTGTGGTTAATGCACTGTTCGCTGTGGGTCTGGTGGCGCTTCCAGGCATGATGACCGGGCAGATCCTCTCGGGTATTTCGCCACTGATCGCGGTGCGTTACCAGATCATGGTGATGTGCATGATGTTTGGTGGGGCGGGTCTGTCTGCAGCTTGTTTCCTGTGGTATCTGGGTCGCTCACAGTTCACGCGGCACGCTGAAACCTGAAATCACCCATCCGGTATCGCGGGGTCTAGTTCAGCAGCGGATGTTCCGGGGGCAGTTGCTTGGAAGCCCAAAGGGCAACCTTGTGCGCCATGGATTTCTGGGAAATATCCAGCTTGGCCAGCGGCTGAACAAGCTGATCATGCACCAGCAGCCTGTAGATGTACTCGATCTTTTCATGCTGCGAATCTGTCGCTTCAAATTCGACGACACCACGGTTTTCACCGTAGGCAACGCCCAGTCGAATACCTTCTTTCAGCAGCTCTGCTTCGTTCTTCAGCTTTTTCTTTTTTGCCATGGGACGATCCCGAAAGACGTGTTAGCACTGTATACCTGCTGAGCCGCGATTTCGATATTGATACGTTGTTTAATTATCCAGCTCTGCAAGCAGCAGCCGGGTCTGTGTCACTAACGCCTTCAGCAGCTCGGCGGCCGGCAATTCTTGCAGCATGCCAACGCCCTGCCCTGACCACATGGCCAGGAAGTCCGGGTTACCCTGCTGTGCAGCCTTCTTTCGAATAGCGCCAGATAACGCGTACTGCAGCGGGTAAGGCATGGGCGCCTCTTCAAGCGCTTCCATGTCCTGGATGTACCTGTTGGCAAGTCCGCGTGCCGGCTTACCCGACATGACCGTGGTGACTGTTGTGCGGCTGGGGGATGAGGCCTTGAGTTGTTCACGCCAGACGCCTGGAATACCCGACTCATGACAACCCAGGAAGGCAGTACCCATCTGCACGCCACTGGCGCCCAATGCTTTACAGGCAACGATGCCCCTGGCATCCATGATGCCGCCCGCCGCAATCACCGGCACTGAAACCGCATCAACAATCTGTGGCACCAGGGCCATGGTGCCAATCAACGCCCGCTGGAAGTCGCCCATGCGCAATCACCGCATCACAACCCAGAGATTCAAGGTGCACGGCTTCTTCAATGGTGGTGGCGGAACAGATGACTTTCAAACCTGCTGCATGAATGGCGTTGACATGGCGCGCTTCTACACCAAAGTGGAAACTGATCACCGGGACTTTTTCTTCTAACAGAACTTCCAGTTGTTCTTCTGCCGGGCCGAAAATGCCAGACGGCGCACGCAACTCACCCAGGCCTAACTCCTGATGGTATTTTTCCAATAGCGCCCTGGCCGCCTTCCCAGGCATTGCATCTGCGTCAAAGCGCTCTGAGCCCGGTGCAAACAGATTGATATTGAAAGGCCGCCCGGTAAGCGCTCGAATCTTCTGGATCTGCGCGCGAAGAACGTCCGGCTTCATGGGCGCGGCGCCAAGGCTACCCAGGCCGCCGCCGTTACTTACCGCAGCCACCAGCGCCGGCGTGCAGGCGCCGGCCATGGGTGCCTGGATGATGGGGTGTTCAATGTTTAAAAGAGCCCGAATAGACACACTATTCCTTGTAGCAAAAAGGTCATCATAGGAATGAGGGGACGTGAACGCCAATAAAAAAGCCCAACACTTGTCCTGGGGAAGGGAGCAAGTGCCGGGCTCACTGTGATCCCGGGGATGTCCCCCGGGATTAGAACTCAGCCAATCAGGTCGTCGGCCTCGCGCTGATCTTCAACACAATCCCTGCGCACGCGCTCGAACTCGCGTTGGTGCTTCAACGCTTCTGCCAATTCCTGCTTGGTAATTGCCCCATCGCCGTCGGCATCAATGGCATTAAACTTGGCTGTGGCCTTTTCGCTCTTCGCCGCCAGGAACTCATCGGGGTCGATAAAGCCATCGTCATTGGTGTCAATCCGGTCAAACGCTGTGTCGCGATCAGGGCGTTCAGGAGCCGCTTCACCGGTTACATCGGCAACGCACGCTCTGAGCGCTTCACGGTCCACTTCCAAATCCTTGTCACGATCATGGCCTACTGCCAGGAATTCCTCGAGGGAAATCAGGTTGTCGTCGTTTGTATCAATTCGGTCAAAATGCTTCTCTGCTTTTTTGGTCGTTTTAACCAGCCATTCATCCAGCGTGATCGTGTCACTGCCATCAAGGTCTAACGCATTGAAGATTCGTTTCACTTTGTGGCGCAGATTTATAGCGTGATCACGTTGGGGCTTCTTAGATCTTTCAGCACCTTCACTACGTTTAGCGCTCACACCACTTTCAACACCGACAAGACCGCCAGCACCTGGATTGGCGTAAGCCATCTGGAAGTTACCCACCAGTGCCAGTGCCATCGCTGTCATTACCAACTTTCGCATTTTCATATTCAAGCTCCTGTTTCTGAGTTTTCCACTACTTGGTTGCAGCGGTTAAACAGATAACGGACCAGGCCACTGTTGGTTGACGCAACTCATCCAAAAAAATGCACCGTCTGTCTTTAACCAATCACCTTGGCCCGCCAGAGGATCCTGGTGCGCTCTTTTGCTGTTGCGATCGCTGTGGCTGGCGTTGCTGTTGGCCTTGATGCCCGCGCCTTTTTAACTGGTCAACAGAACCCTGGCCACCTGCCCTGTTTTGCTGCTGATAACGTTTACGCAGGCGCTTCTGTTCATCCGTGCTGCGCTTTTTGAATTCACGCTGTTTCGCACGAAGCCGTCGCTGATCTTCCGGGCTTAGCTGCTTGAACTGGTCAAACTGGTTCATCAGATCACGCTTTCGGCCTTCAGGTAGCGCCTGCCAGGCATCGAATCGCTGTTGAGCCTGGGCGCGGCTCGCTGATTCCATCGTCGCCCAACGATTGGCGCCGGTCGCAATTCTTGCCTGTTCTTCAGCGCTGAAAGATTTCCATCGCCCTTCATAGGGGCCCAGTACAGATCGTTGTGCATCGTTAAGTTCATTCCAGTCCTGGGCGTAAACTATGGGGCTGGCCAGCAGCAGTAGCAGTGTCATCATTCTAATCACGATAGAAGCCCTCCTGCTGGTCCCTTGATATCCATTGGTCACGTTCAACTGTTTCCGGGGCGGTATCAGTGATTGTCCCATCGTCAAAGTCCCCAGGACCCACCAGTTCACCGTCGGTTTCAACCAACTGGCCAAGGTAGTCCAGGAACTCAAGCGACGGCAGTTCATCAAGAATTATCCGATCTTCTGCAGTGACGCTTTGAACAAGACTCATCAACATGATCCACCTAAGTGCTCGAATCCACATGGTTTAAGTCATCCTCTTCAAGGACAAGCCAGGCAACAAAGTCCAGGTCATCCATTAACTCAATCTCTTCGGCGGCAGCCTGTTGTAACGGGTCTTCATAGATAGCAGGCAGTGGTGGTAGCTGTTGGTCGAAATAGACAACGCCCACCGCAAGGCTAGCGGCCATCGCTCCCGCGCCCATCCAGCCGCTGTAGGCCGGAAACCCGGAACGCTTACCAGCATGCTCAAGCGCTCGATTACGCGCCTGGTGCAGTTTTGCCAGGGTCGCTGCATCAAGCCTGTCGACATTTTCGTCAAGCAGGTGTTTTGCCTTGTTGTTAAACTCTTCTTCAGTCATCGGAATTGTCCTGGTTGTGTCTATCGCCATGCGCTTTGTCCTGGTGAATATTCTTCATCAGTCTTTCAGTTGCACGGGAAAGGTGCGTCTTGATCGAGCCTTCACTGCATTTCAGCATCTTTGCGGTGTCAGCCACACTGAAACCCTGCCAGGTCCGTAACAGAAAGACCTGTTGCTGGCGGCCAGGCAGTTCATCCACCGCCGCAAGGAACCTGTCCATTGTGATCTGTTCACTCAACATCTCAAAAGGCCCGGCACTGGTTGGGGCTGAATCGATCTGCTCTACCACTTCATCACTCCCAAGCCAGCTGAATATCCGTCCGGTCAGGGTCGCCTTTCGGTGGTAATCCGTGATTCTGGAGCTGAGTATGGCGAAGAACAAGGGGCGCCATTCATCCTGCGGTTTATGGCTGTACTTCTGGACCCACTTGATCATCGCGTCCTGGACAATATCCAGGGCATCATCACGGTTACGCGTCGAAATATCGGCCATGCGGAAGGCTGGTCGTTCTACTTCCGCAAGAAACCGGTCCAGCGATTGTTGTTCAACTTCCACACGCGCTCGATCAAGGGTTTGATCGTGCAGAGTATACAAAACCATTGTTCGCGCAGTCACAAACTCATCCATCACACCCACAAAACCAGATATTCCTTACGTTTTAACGAATGAACGGTCATTTGGTTGACCAGGCCCCGGAAAATATTATCCATTTCACCACCAACAGGGCTTATCACCGGACGAAATCAAAAATTCGACCTCTTTTATAAAAGCTGACATTATTGCGGCGTTAACAAAATCTAACCGGAGGCAATATGAGCGTACAACAGGAAGAGACACCATTTTGGCTGAAAGATAACTTTGCACCCGTTTTTGAGGAGCGAACCGAAACAGACCTTAAAGTCACCGGTGAGATTCCAAAGGCATTAAACGGCCGGTTGCTGCGTAATGGCGCAAACCCCCAGTCCGGTTATTCCGCGCATTGGTTTCTTGGCAACGGCATGCTGCACGGCGTGGAGATTCAGGACGGCAAAGCTAACTGGTATCGCAACCGCTACGTTAAAACACCCCTGTACCTGGACCCTGAAGCCGACGTGATGTCCTCGATGGGTGATCTGAGCATGTCTTCTGCCAACACGCATGTCATCCACCACGCGGGCAAAATCATGGCACTGGAGGAAGGCCACTGGCCCTTCGTTGTGTCCGATGAACTAGAAACAATTGGCCCCAATAACTATGGCGGAAACCTGACCTGCGCAATGACGGCACGCGTTCGCCTATGGCATGACCGAACCGTACCTGACATACCTGCGCATATCGGCAGCAGGCGAACTGCTGGCCCAGGAGCCCATCACGGTCAAAGGCTCTACCATGGTTCATGACTTTAATGTCACGCGGAATCACGTGGTGTTCATGGACTTGCCTGCGGTATGGAATCTGGAAGGTATTGCAGAAACCGGTCTGCCGATCGTTTGGGATGAAGACTATGGCGCACGACTGGGCGTGATGCCCCGCGATGGCACCGACGCAGATGTCACCTGGTATGAGATCAACCCCTGTTATGTGTTCCATCCATTGAACGCGTACGAGCAAGGCAACAAGATCGTGGTCGACGTATGCCGCATGGAAGACACCATGAAGCCAGGCTCAAGTTCACCACCCATGCTGTATCGATGGGTGATTGACCAGGACAAGGGCACCGTCACTGAAACCCAACTTGATGATCGCGTCGTCGATTTCAGCCGGGTTTGCGATACGGTGGTTGGCCTGAAAAACCGCTACGGTTACACGGCTGCGTTTTCATCTGAGGGTCCTTTCGCTGAAGGCTTTGTAAAGTACGACCTTGAGAAAGGCAATTCACAGTTTCACGACTTGAACGGCGGCCAGGGCAGCGAACCCGTGTTCGTTAAAGACCCCGCCGGATCATCAGAAGACGACGGTTGGGTCCTTAGCTATGTTCACCAGCCTGCAACCAACACCAGTGAAATCGTCATCGTTGATTCGCGCTCGTTCGACAAAGAGCCCATCGCAAGGATTCATATTCCTGCTCGTGTGCCGGCGGGTTTCCACGGCAACTGGGTTCCGGACGGATATTAATCATGTCTGACAATGCCGAACAGGCGGAATTCTGGAATGGTCGAATGGGCACAGCATGGGTCAATGTGGAAGATTACATTGACCGCATGATGGCGCCACTAACGGCGGTCGCTTTAGACGCTGTTAATGCCAAACCCGGCGATCGTATTATTGATATCGGCTGCGGCTGCGGCACGACATCGCTTTCATTAGGCGCCAGCGGCGCTGAAGTGTGGGGTGTCGACATTTCAACGGCGATGATCGATCGCGCCAAAGAAAAAGACAACGCCGCCGGTAATGTGGCCTTCGCTGTCGCCGATGCGGCGAGCAAGGCCTACACCGCCGATCATTCGCTGGCGTTTTCCCGGTTCGGGGTGATGTTCTTTGCTGACCCGGTCAAGGCGTTTGCCAACATCCGCAGCGCGCTGGTGCCGGGCGGAAGGTTGGTTTTTCTTTGCTGGCAACTGCCCGCCGCCAACCCCTGGTTGTCTATTGCCGGCGCTGCTTTGCAGCCTTTCCAACCTGACGATGCGCCGCCCCCAGACCCAGAAGCGCCAGGACCTTTTAGGTTCGGGGTGCCGGAATATACCCAGGACATCCTGGCTAGTGCTGGCTTCACCAACATCAAACTGCAAGCCGTGGTGAAAGACTTGCACCTGGGTGACACCGTAGATGAAGTGATGAGGTTTCAAAGCAACATTGGTCCGCTATCAGGATTGCTTGAAACCCTTGATGAATCGCGTCACGAAGCAGCGATCGCCGCCGTGCGCGATGCCTTCGCCGCAGAGGCAGACAGCCATGGCATCAACCTTGAAGCATCCACCTGGCTGGTGACCGCCAGTAACGGTTAGTCCTCAATGGCGCCATAAATAATGTTCTTGATCTGGCCACGGAAGTTAAACGTGGCCGAAGGCATTAGCTGGGTCATGAAAATGACAAACATATCTTCAACAGGATCTACCCAGAAGATGGTGGACGCAGCACCCCCCCAGTAGTAATCACCGGCACCGATCGTGCCCGCCGCCACGTCGTCAAGCGTTGACGCAAACCCAAGGCCAAAGCCGACACCGTCATAGGCGGTTTCAGAAAAAGATCCCATTGCGATGGAACCAAGGTCTGTGCCGTTCGGCAAATGATTACGATGCATGAGCTTTAAGGTGCGGCCACCAATAATCCGCTGACCCTCAAATTGCCCGCCGCCACGAAGCATTTCGCAGAAGCGCCCATAGTCAGCTGTGGTGCTAGCCAGGCCGCCGCCCCCGGAAGGGAACCGATTTGGATTTGCGTACAGGCTGTTCATCGGGTCATCAAGCAGCTTGAGTGTTTTGTCTGCCCGGCGCCCGTAGTTGGCGGCAAGCCGGTGCAGTTTCTCCTCTGGCACGACAAAGGACGTGTCAGTCATACCAAGCGGATCAAATATCCGCTCCTGCAGAAACTGCGCGAAGGGTACGCCTGAAATGAATTCCACCAGGCAACCGCAAACATCTGTTGCCAGCGAGTAACACCACTGGGTACCTGGGTCGTAACGGAGTGGGACCGTTGACAGTTTTTGTGCGAATGATTCAATCGTTTCACCTGCGTCGCGGTTAACCCCCAGCTTGTCGTAGACCTTATCAACGGGATGCTCCGCCGGAAACAGGCCGCTGCCATAGGTGAGCCCCGAGGTGTGCGAAAGCACGTGCCGCATCGTCATTGGCGATGCAGGCTCACGGGTTTCCATGTCATCCCCATCACCCGAAACCCAGACTTGCTGACCCTTCCACGATGGAATAAACCGCGATACCGGATCATTCAGCTGGAACCGACCTTCTTCGAACAACATCATCAGGGCAACCGATGTGATCGGCTTGGTCATAGAATAGATCCGGAAGATCGTGTCTTCCTGCACGGGCTTGTCGCGCTCTATGTCCATCTGTCCAAAGGACCTGAAATACGCCGGGACACCACCGCGAGACACCATCACCTGACAACCCGCGATTTTTCCCGGTGTGATGTAGTTTTCCATCAGATGACGACTAATGGTTTCTAGCCTGTTCGGGTCCAGCCCGGCTTTTTCTGCATTAACTTCCATCGATTTAACCTAATGTGTAAAGTGCTGAGTAGTGTAAGGCAAGACTGCTGATGAATTCAGCCAAAATTCAGCGCTTGAATACTATTTATCGGTACCATTGGGCGATGGCCTAAACAATTCAGGCTTTTCCCTTAAGAAGAACGGCGCGCAAACCTTTTGGCCAGATAAATCGCTACCCGTATCGACAGCGGCACTTTAAACTGAGGTTTTTCGCACCCATAAATTCCACCGTCTCACCACTCTGAAAGCCACTATGGTCACAACAAAACGTCCTGGACGCTGGATAAAAACTTTAGGGTTGTTCACCGCCAGCATTCTTCTACTCACGTCACTGACGTTTACTACTCGTGCCTACATTATCGAAAATATCGTTTCGATATTGCTGGATCGTGAAATCATTATTGACGATATCGTCGACATAGAAACCGGCGCATTATTCAGCGCCACCCTGAGTGGTATTTATATGGATCACTCTGATGCTCGTTTTCAAGCTGAGGCCATGTTTATCGAGATGAACATCATTCAATGGCTTTTCAGCGACGAAATTAACCTGACCCAACTGCTGATCAGCAACGCCGAGCTTCACATCAAGGAAATCGAGGAACAAGGCCAAGAGGAAGAGGAAGACGCAGAAACCAGAAGCGACCTGGTACCAAAAGAATTTGCGTTTCTAAACATGAAGATCAGCTATTCAGATGAGGATCAAGACTGGCTCGCTCAGGTGGCCTCTTGCACAGGGAAAGGGCATTCAAATAGTAATATTGCGGGCTTGGCCTGTAGCGGCGAACTCAACGGCACCCCGTTCAACATTAAGGGAAATTACGGCCTGCCGGATACCGAGCAGACCACGGAGCCGCTTAATATTTCTGTCGATTGGGGCGATTTTTCACTGACGGCTAAAGGCAAGCTGGATTCGCTGCTTGATTTAGCTGGCGCTCGCCTGGACATAACACTTAGCTCTGCACATTCCGGCCCCTTACTTCGCCTGTTAGGGATTCATGAACTTCGGGAAGGCGCCATCAACATCAACGCCCGGATCGAGAACCAAACGGCGGGCGAGTCCTATGAATTTCATATTGACGGTTCTATCGCAGGCCTTAACGTTCGCGTCGACGGTAATACCCAGGACATCCAAACACTAGACCCCATTGAAGCCAGCTTCATGGTGTCGGGACCCTCACTTTATGAAGCCGGCGCACTGTTCAACGAACTTCGACTGACCGCAGCACCTTTTTTAGCCTCTGGGGAGTTTTCGTTCAGCGGTTCCAGCCTCGATATCCCAGCGCTGAACGTACAGCTTGAACAAGGCACGATAGAAATATCTGCGACAGCGCCAG
>LWDU01035589.1_pt2 | contig 10155 bp, 7 predicted proteins | sample 727161 | NCBI WGS metagenome assembly LWDU01 (sample SAMN04566230, study PRJNA314399) | hydrothermal vent metagenome | isolation source: deep sea hydrothermal plume seawater | place: Mexico: Gulf of California, Guaymas Basin | collected 2004-07-11 | reverse complement strand
ATACTCAACTCGAGTTGCACTCCATCCTTCAGGCGTTGGGCTGCCGAATCCTGGTGGCGACAGAGTAATGATGTCTTTCCGATCCAGCCTGGGGATTAACAGTTCCCAAATTGCTGAGGTTTCAGGGTTTCCATGAACTAATACTGTTCGCATATATCCTCCGATCGTTGCTCAGGTTCAGGCCCAAAATTGACTGGGCGGGCTCGTATTTAATAGGTAGCTTGCCGCATTTTGATTCTGAGGATAGGAATTATAACAGGGCTTTTCGAGCGAAAGTCTGAGTATCGAATCAGACCGGTTGGCGTTCTATGAAAGAGTGGAGGAACAAAAATCTTTTCAGTGATCAACCCGGGCGCCTGTAAGACAGTAGATCATTGGCTAATCAGACATTGGCCATCCTCCACCGAAAAACTAAACCACGGGCTTCTTTTCGCAAAAATTCCCAATCAAGATACTTTTGAAATCCGGGATAAATGCGGTCTAAACTTCCTATCCTCCGCTGTAACGCTTCTTCTTCATGCTGAAATCTCCATTGGGTGACATTATCTGGACATCTCATCGTGGTCATGGTTCTATTTTTGGGGGAAAGGTCACAGGTCCTCTCGATACTCATAAATTTCAAACCCGGCCTGATCAGACAGATTGCACCAGGAAGAGGTCGCAAAGTAGATGCGGTCATTGAGCACCTCGACGTTTCGCACACCATTAGCGCAAGGATTGCCAAAACCGTTGCTGGTCAAGACGCGAGCAGGTCTATTGCCCTCAAATACAACCAGATCCCCTCCTGGCACAAAATCATCGGCCATACCTTTCGCCTGCATTTCAGCTTTAGCCCAGTCGTATAGCATTCGAGCCTGGCTGGTATCACGAAAGTACTGCCAATATGGCACTGGGAGATAGTAGCCGGGCATCAAAAGCATACGGCTGGCATTAGCCTCTAGCAGCAGGTCGTGCGCACCAGAGAACGCATCAAAAAAGCCCCAGAATAACTGGCCATCACTGCTAAGCGATGTCCAGGAGTAGATGTTCCCCGGGTGGCCCATACCCGCTTCTCCGAACAGTGGCTCTGCGCCCAAACCATTTGGCACTGTCTCCCACTCACCCGCTTCATTGGCCACACGAAAGTCTTGGTAGCCATAGAGGAGTTCCGGATTTTTCTTCTTCTCCGTGATCGCCTGCAGATCTTCCAGCTTCATGCGAAAGACAGACGAGGCACGCCACTCATTTGCCAGAAATTCTTTTAGGCCAGCGTCTGTATCAGTTAGCTTCTCAAACAGGCCAGGATCAACTATCTCGAAATGGGAGTGACCAGCACTTGTGCCCTGGTGGTAGGTACCAAAATAGATATATCCGTCGTGAATGTTGGACGTGCCCCACTTTGCCCCCCAACCGCCTCTGGTGTCGGGATCATACCTGCTCATACCGAAGACTATTTCAAAGTCCAAAGGGTCCTCGCGGGTCCAGCCACCATTGGGAACAGGCTCGGACAGAAGCATTACTGATTCATGCTTGGAAGGATCACGCTGCCCGGTATCAGGATCATACAAGTGCGGATGGGCAGCGGAAGACATGATCAGACGTTCGCTACCATCAACATGCGTGAACTGTCTAAAATCACCGATCATGCCAAAGTTACCGTCCAGATCAGCGCTTGATACAACATCCCAGCCTGCACCCTGGCCATCGAGAGTCTGAAGATAGTTACCGCCACTGAAAGGCTCCTTGGGAGCACCAACCCAACGCAACATCACCGTCGGGCCCTCTCCATTCTGGGTCATCCCCGTCTCGGCGCCGATAATCGTGTAGAAGGCCGTATTGCCCTGTTTGTCGGTAACGGTCTTGAAGCGTCTCGTGGTATCCCCGCGCAACTCCCGATATCCGAGGAAGGATCGATCTTTGGCATTGAATACAAAAATTCGCAACCAGCCCTCGCCACTGCTATGCAAATGATGCCCGGCAAAAAATACCAGATCACCGTAGGTGCCCGCCGCACGCAAGCCCATAATCGATAGCGCAGACATTTCATCGTGAGGCTCCATCGCTTTCCTGAACGCTTCTCCTCCGGCAGACAGCGTGCCTTCGTGTACCAGTTCGGTGCTGCCCTTTTCTGGATTGATGATATAAATTAGCGAGGGGGTGGAAAGCACACCCTGCGGCGAACAACCGGTGAACTCACTCTCATAAGTACTGAGATACATTGGGAGATTCAGATTCTGTACCGGCCAGACACACCAGCCCTGGGCTATCGTTCCAACCCATAACTCGTTTTCACCATAGGTGGTGGTTCCCCAGGGATAAGAGGAATTTCGCTTGGGCTGAAAGCCCTTAGGCATGTCCCTCTGCCAGTCTACGGTGGCGTCCTGCACATTGTTGCCGCTGGTTACACTCTCAAACGCCTCGTCCACGGGTGCATGTGCTGAACGCGCGAATGGGCCTCTGCCTGCCGACTCCCCTGCTGACAACGTTACCATTGGCACGCACAGCAGTATCACCGCTATAGCTAACCCAAGACCAGAGAACTTCACGTTAATGCCCGATGAATGATAATGTTCCATTTTCACTCCTGCCGGGACAGCGTTCGTAACCAGAGGATTCCGGTCACGCCCGCAAAGGCCTCAAAGCCCAAAACGCCCCATGTGTAGATGGTAGTACTGCCGTCAACCACCAGGCCATAGCCGCGACTCAGGGCCATGCAACTAGCAAGAAACGCCAGCGCATAGACAAAGTTCGCGAAATAGCGCTGATCGAATAGCGCCCGGGCGGCCATCAGGCCGACAGCGAACTGAAATCCACCATACATCACACGAAGATCCGTAGTCCCGGTAGCGTTGAGGCTGGTCACGCCAATGATATCGGCAATTCCGCCCGTATCGAAGATACAAATGAGGCCCCAGGGCAGCCATACCAGGCACATGAAGATTAAGTAGGGTTTGACGTAGTTCATTAGTATCACCTGGCAATTCAGCAGCCTCTATCAAACCTCACTATGGAGTCAGATTAAAGAGGATAGCAAAACACACAAATCGGTAGAAGAACTTGCAAGTCAGGACGAACTTATTGCGCCTCTAACCTGGGCTCAACGACTCAAAAGAGTGTTTGAACGGGCCGCGCTCGGCTCGACATTACCCTATGCCCTCTTAGACCTAATTCAGAAAATTCTAGATCATATTGCAGCACAACCACCACCCATTAAACGTGCAACAGCTAGCCAACCCTAAAACATTCGCGGACAAACAGCCAAATCAACTTTGCGCGGAACAAAAATCTTTTCAGTGATCAACCCGGCCGCCTGTAAGACAGTAGATCATTGGCTAATCAGACATTGACCATCCTCTACCGAAAAACTACACCACGGGCTTCTTTTCCCAAAAAACCCAATCAAGATATTTTTGAAATCCGGGATAAATGCGGTTTAAACTGCCTATCTTCCCAAGCAAAGAACGTTTGGGCCCTGTTTAAGTCTAATCTAACCAATACTAGATCACATTTCGAGAACGCAAGCCTGCTATCTGCTCATCAGTGTATCCCTGCGTCCTGAGCAGCGCGTCAGTATGCTGGCCGAGTTCCGGTACTTGTGCAGAGGGGGTCAGTGGTGTCGCGCTCATTCTGATAGGTGTGCCGACGATAGGTATCGTTTCACCCCTCTCATCAATTGCCTCCTGAAAGTAACCATTTATCCACGCTCCCTGATCGGCTACTGTACCTGCATAGTCCCTAACCGGCGCATAACGCACACCCATTTCACGAAGTACCGAGCACCATTGCTCAGTTGTCTTTTCTTTGAAAACAGGATTAAGACGTTCAAATAGTTCGGTCAGATCTTCACGACTTGCCAGTAAACCCAGAAACCGATCATCCAGCGCTAACTCGGGCTGACCCATAGCAATGAAAAATGCATCACGGCTATCCGGAGGTACGCCAATCACACCAATCCATCCATCACGGGTCTCAAAAATACCATAGACCCCACGCAACAAAGGATGGCTGAAATGTCCTCTGCCAGGCACCTCATTGGTCATCAGGTAATGAGTATATTCTGAAGCCTGGGCCCAGATCTGACCGCCTAACAAAGATCCTTCTATTTTCTGGCCCTGGCCACTTCTCTCTCGATAGTACAAAGCCGCAAGAATGCCGCTCAAAAGATTCTGCGAACCAATATGGTCAGCTATAGTCACGCCCACGGGTGAATAGGGAGATCCGTCATAGCCGATGGTACTGATCAAGCCACCAGCACACTGACCAGCAAGGTCAGCACCTTCCTGGTCAGCGTCCGGGCCATCAGGTCCGAAAGTACTCCCAGCGGCCCAGATGATACCGGCATTGAGTTCCTGTAGATCCTCGAACCCCAATCCCCATTCTTCCATGGTACCGGGCTTAAAATTACTGATTATGATATCGGTGCTCGAAACCATCTCCTTAAAGATCCCCGCGCCTTCCGGTGTTCGCAGGTCAAGGGTCATACATTGCTTGCCACGATTACAAGCAACATAATAGGCGTTTCGATTATCCTCTGGTGAACAATGTATCCAACGAGACAAATCACCCACCATGGGCAACTCAATTTTGATGACCTGCGCTCCCATGTCGGCAAGCGTAGCACCCGCCTGAGGTCCCTGAACTAATTGGCCAACATCGATTACCCTGATACCCTCAAGTGCTTTGTTCATAAAATACGCTCTTCAACCTGTGTTACTTAAACGTGTTTCGACATACGTCATTTAGATGTTCACCCCGGCAGTCTGTAAGCCATCAGGCCAGCACCACTAGAGTCATTGACCATCAAAAGAATCACCATATCACGGTGTATTAGCTCGGGGCTGCCATCAGTACAACTCAAAGATGAGAAAGCTCATCGTTCCAAAGAGCCGCAAAACAGTGAAGCGAAGAGAGGATAGCAAAACACACAAATCGGTAGAAGAACTTGCGAGTCAGGTCGAACTTATTGCGCCTCTAACCTGGGCTCAACGACTCAAAAGAGTGTTTGAACGGGCAACAGCTAGCCAATCCCTAAAACATTCGCGGATAAACAGCCAAATCAACTTTGCGCGGAACAAAAATCTTTTATGTGATCAACCTGCCCGCCTGTAAGACAGTGGATCATTGGCTTATCAGACATTGGCCATCCGCTACCGAAAAACTACCCCACGGACTTCTTTTCGCAAAAAACCCCAATCAAGATGCTTTTGAAATCCGCGGTAAATGCGATTTAAACTTCCTATCCTCTCATGATTTTTTGCCGTTCATCGCCAACGATTCCGCCGCCAATGATGACGACATCCGCACGATCCGGAATGTCTTTTTAGATCGCTAGGGGCTGAGCCCACGTGTTCGAAACGGTGTTTTGATTTTCGTCGATCATTGCACTCACATCACACAGCCCAGGGACACTCGGATGGCCTCGCCGCTAACGCCGCTTGCCTCATCGGAGGCAAGAAAGGCAATCATTGCCGCAACCTCATCGGGCGTTGCCACCCGGCCTGCACGATAGAGGGAGGCGCGCTCCTGCCAAACCTGCTCAGTACTAACATTTCGCTCCAGCGCCTCGGCGGCAGCGTGTTTCTCCGCCATTTCTGTGCGCACCCAGCCAGGTAGTACTGCGTTCGACGTGACACCAAACTCACCGCAGTCCTCAGCCACGGACTGCATCAGCCCCAACAGGCCAGCCTTTGAGCTGTTGTAGGCGCTGCCGGCATATTCGGCGGCTTTGGCGGCCGTTGAGCTTGTAAAGACCACTCGTCCGTGGCGACGCTTGACCATACCCTTCGTAACGAGTCGTGACAGATAAAACGGCGCGTCGAGATTGATGCGCATCATGGTTTCCCAGGTTTTGATTTCCTGTTCCCAGATGACAACCTCATGTGCAGACCCGAGGCCATGATTACAAACCAGGATATCGACCGGTCCGACGTTACTCTCCGCATCCTGCACGGCCTTCTCGCAGCCCTCGGGCGAGGCAAGATCAGCAACAACGTAGCCATGACCGGCAGCTTTTAGCTCTGCCTCGCTGCGGGCAACACAAATGACTTTCGCGCCGCGCTCCGCCAGAAGATTTGCGGTTGCAAGACCAATACCTCGGCCACCACCGGTTACCATCGCAACCCTGTTCTCCACACCTGCCATCGCGCTTCCACCTTGTATTGATTGTGGTGATTATCATCCACACCGACCCTGTTATGCTACGCCGATGCAACCACACGTCTACTTTCATCTTGATGGAACCCTGACCGACCCTTTCGAGGGCATATCCAAATGCATACTCTATGCAGTTGAAAAACTCGGTTTCCCGGCATCGTCAGGACAACACCTGCAAAGCTGCATCGGGCCACCACTGTATGATACGTTTCCGGATATGGTCGGTGATCGCAAGCACGACTTGCTGGGCGCCGTTGCTAATGACATTAAGCCCTTGGGCGTTTCTTACGGTTACGGTTCGGTTGACGAACTCCATAACGCAGGGGTTGCCGAAATTGCACACGCGACCAACGATCTGGGCAATATTATTGCGCGTTGGTTGTCCTGATGGACGTATCCAATTGGAGAACCCGATGAATCGCGTTGCTGTCATTACCCTCGGCTCACTGCTGGTCACCGCTTGCGGTCAATCCGAGTCTCCTGCGCCCCCGATGCCCGCGGACCGTATCATCCACTGCGGCGCAATGATTGATGGCGTATCAAACGAGGTGTTATCACAGCGTTCAATCGTCATTCGCGACCATCGTATTACCCAAATCAGCAGTGAATCTCCGGCACAGGTGGTCGATGCAGAGATCCTCGACCTCAGTGACTACACATGCCTGCCTGGGTTAATCGATATGCATGTCCACGTCGATGGTATTCCTGAGGATTTCGACGACTACACGATATATCTCAGACGCACACCCGAGGAAGCAAAGGCGCTTGCAGCGAAACTCGGCAAGATCATCCTCGATTCCGGGTTTACCACGGTGCGAAATGTCGGCACCTACCAGGCGTGGGTAGCAAGAGACCTTCGCGACCAGATCGACGCAGGCGATGTTATCGGCCCGCGCATTCGATTCGCGGGTCCTTATCTGACAATCCCGCACGGCGGCGGTGACATGTATATACCGGGCGTCGACGACAGCGAGATCCCGGATAGCTTCCGCATGGGCGTTGCGCGCGGTGCCGATGAGTTCCGCGCAGCGGCAAAGGCCAACGTTGACGGCGGCGCCGACTTCTTAAAGATCATCGCCTCCGGTGCCGTGTTCGGCTACGGCGGTGTACCCGGCGCACCGGAAATGACGCCCGAGGAGATTCAGGCCGTGGTCGATGTCGCGAAGGCCGCCGGCATCAAGGTCACCGCCCATGCGCACAGCGCCGAGTCCATTAAGGATGCGATTCTAGCGGGTGTTGATTCCATCGAGCACGCATCGCTCGGCGATGACGAGTCCATAGCACTAGCCATCGAACACGATGTCGCATTTTCAATGGATGTCTACAACGGCACCTATACGGCGGAAGTCGGAGAAGCACACGGCTACGCCGCAGAATTCATGCAGAAAAATGAGGACACGACGGAAGCACAACGTGTCGTCTTCAGAAAGGCGCTAGACGCAGGTGTGACATTGATGTTTGGCACCGATCTCGGTGTTCTGCCGCATCATCTCGGCGCGAAGCAATTCGCAGAGATGGTCAAGCACGGTATGGATCCGATGCACGTCATTCAGTCAGCGACTTCAATTCCGGCAAATCACATGGGACTGGAATCCGATGTTGGGGCGCTTATAGCCGGCCGCTACGCAGACATCGTTGCTGTACGCGGCAATCCTGCTGACGACATTACCTTACTTCAGAACGTCAGTTTTGTGATTAAGGGTGGTGAAGTGATCAATCGTCAGCGCGAGCCAACCACGACGGATGCTCATACAGAGTAACCTCGACCGAAAAACTACGCCACGGGCTTCTTTTCGCAAAAAAACCCAATCAAGATACTTTTGAAATCCGGGTTAAATGCGGTTTAAACTTCCTATCCTCAGGTCGACGGTTCGATCCCGTCTAGCTCCACCAGAATTTCCTTTTCTATCAATATCTTACACATCACCACTTCAACACAATAAGCGCTGGTTTGAGTACCGGGTTACTCAGGGTTACCTTTTGTGGCATTTTGTTGGCTTTTACTGATCTTACTGACAAGCATGAGCCAACGCTGGGTCCGGATGGCGCATTCAAGAGCGACATTGGGTGACCTGTCTGCTTTTTGAAACACTTGAAACAGCCCATTGATTCCTACAGCATTGAACTAAGGAGGATCTTTTTTCGCGGGCGTTGGAATTCTCGCGTATTTCAATCGGCGAGTTTTTCGAGTTTTTCTGGTCGCGAAGCGCCACACTAGTCTTCCAAAGACCGTGATAAACCTGATGCTGGTGTGCGGCTACCCAGGAAATCGACCAACACAAAAACCGCCAAAGAAACAAAGAGACCAGGCCACAATGGATCAATGCTGAATAGCGGTGCCAACTCAAGTGCGGAAGCGGCATACCATCCTGTGACGGTCGTCAGTGACAGTGTAATACTCCAGAATGCCGCTTCTTTGCTGGGAGATTTCAATACAACAATGGCGATAGTCGGCACGAACAAAGCCGCAGAGTTGATGGTGAAGGCGACCAGCAAAATTTCAACAATGTCCTGCATCTGCCAGGCCATAAAGGCTGCTGCTGCGCCGACAATCACCGAAAGCCCAATGCTTAGTTGGAATATCTTGCGCTGGGTCACATCCGGGTTGATAAAACGCTGGTAAATGTCCCGACTCCCGTTGGCAGCCGCCGTGAGAATGCAAATGTCCGCAGTTGACATCAGTGCCGCCAGGATGCCAACCAGCATCAGGCCTTTCAGTCCGACCGGAAAAATATCCAGCACCATGATCGTCAGTATGTTTTGGCTGTTTTCAACCTCAGGATACAAAATAGCGGCTGTCATACCAAGCCAGACGGCCCCGACAGCCAAAGGCAGCAAAAACAGCACCGCCCACAGCGTACCCCGGTACGCGACCTGTTCATTCTTTGCGGCGAACATTCTGGTATAGCTGTCCATTGCGACGAAAAAGCTCAATGAAATTGACACGACGAGCGCTAACATTGTTGGCAGGCCCCAGCCGATCGGGTCGTAGTGACTGTCCGGCAACTGTGTTGTCAGTGCTTCCCAGGTGCCGCCATTTGCGATTGCCACTGGAATACCAACAAACACAATGCCGACGAACAGCAAGGTGAATTGCACCCAGTCGGTATAGGTAACAGCCAGAAATCCACCGGTTGCTGTATATAGGATAATGATGCCACTGGCAGCCAACAATGCCAGTGAATAGTCCCAGCCCAGCAGCGCACTCAGAATTACACCGGCAGCAGCGAGCTGACCTGCAGCAAAACCAATGAAAGCCAGTGCGGTTGTAATCGTTGCGACAATTCGTGTGCGACCGTCGTAGTTGGACTCAATCAGGTCCGGGTAAGTCAGCAGGTTTTTTTCTTTACCCCAGCGTTTAACCCGCACCGCAAAGAACAGCCCGAAAAGCAGGCATCCGATGGCCATGCAGATGATGTACCAGCCACCGGAAATGCCCAGACTATAGACTTTAGACGTGCCGCCGACGATGGCCGCGCCACCAACCCATGATGCCAGCCAGAGACACGCGATCGAAAACGTACCAACATTACCGCCAGCGATGAAAAAGTCTTCAATGCTATCCTGTTTACGGCTGGCATACAGACCGATGGCGATCATGAATATCATGTATGCGATAATTATACTGGTGTCGATTGTGCTGAGCATTTCGGCAGTATGCCATCTACAGCCTTGAGCGGCTTTTCTTAACTGCGGTAAATTACCTGTCGGAGTTCTATGGCAGGCGTAAGCCGCAAGGCCCATTGGATATAGTTGAACCTGTTCTTGACCTTAATTCATCGCCAAGAAGCTTCGACTCATCGTTCAGCTGCGACTCTCCACTGGCACCATTAGCTGATGATGTATATCCTTCCGTGATTCAACAAACCTGATCTTTACATCAGTCCACTTTTCCATGAGTAGTAACTATCCATGAGTCATAAAACCGGAACGCTAGCCAACCCTAAAACATTCGCGGATAAACAGCCAAATCAGCTTTGCGCGGAACAAAAATCTTTTCAGTGATCAACCCGGGCGCCTGTA
>LWDU01034519.1_pt1 | contig 10156 bp, 7 predicted proteins | sample 727161 | NCBI WGS metagenome assembly LWDU01 (sample SAMN04566230, study PRJNA314399) | hydrothermal vent metagenome | isolation source: deep sea hydrothermal plume seawater | place: Mexico: Gulf of California, Guaymas Basin | collected 2004-07-11 | reverse complement strand
TATTGTTAGATAATGCCATACGACTTAGGGAACGTTCAGCCCCACCAATATCTGCACTAGAAAACAATAAAAGAACTTTCATTTGTTTGATACCACCTTCATCCTTAGTTAAGTATATATTGGTCAATATTCTTAGCGACATTTTTCCAAGCGTATTTTTTTTACATTATTAATTTTTAGCGTAGTATCAACTACATAAAGTTCCACATGTTTGCCTAGCTTAATACCTGTGTTGTATTTTTACAAAAATTTAGAAAAATCACTTATAAAATTTAAGTCATGCTTTCCTTTAAATATCTTTTTATTTCCAACGGCTATAAAATCAATGCCAGCGTCTTTAGATGCATTTAAATCCGCTAATGCATCTCCAAAAAAAATAGTGTCTTTGGGGTGCGCATTATAGAATTCAAGAGCGTTCATTAAGTTATTAAATTTTGAACTTGGTGAACCATAAATTTTAGAAAAATATTTTGTCTGATGTCGTAATTCTATTATTTTTTTCATTTCACCCTTTGGTGTCGCTGAATTAATTACACATAGTTTGTCACCAGTACAAAATAACTTTAGAAACTCATCAACGCCTTGAATCTCATGAGAATTCACTACATCATTAACAACTAAATCTGAAAACTTTATTGATAATTGGCACACTTCATTTTTATCAATCTCTCTGCCAAGAAAATTATGGTGATAATATTTGAACTTTTCAAAACGAGACATACCTCCATTTTGATAATGATGATTAATTACTTTTTCAACAACTTTCATGCCAAATTCATGATAAAGCTGTGCAAAAGCATTAGTTTTAATTTCAATAGAATCTACTATGACCCCATCAAAATCAAAAATTAACAACTTTTTAGATTTAATCAATCTGTAGATATATTTAATATCATCCATAATAACTCGTCACTAATCGTTACTCTGCGGCGTTAAAGTTATTTTAAATATTCTTTGTTGGATCCAAATAAACCAATCTTTCTCTTTAAAGACATCTACTAGAAAATAACTAGCAAAAATTATTAAGAATGGCTCAAGAGGAAAGCGATATCTAATTGAGCCAATAGTTACCATGTGGACCATCGTTAGATAACCAAATAAAGCAAAAATTGGGGTGAGTTTTCTAAAGTAAACTTTTGCATTACGCAATGTAAACCCTACTGCCAAGAAAAGAACAATACCGTAACTCAATAAAGATGCGACAATCACATACCATTGTTGGTAATCTGGCGTATAAGGCCATAACCTCCAAAAACGCATAAATTTCAACCCCGACAATTCTATAAACCGACCCGGATTATTAACAATATATTCAAAAGCTGCTTCTTTCTGTGCACTATTTCTTACTACTGGGTTCATCTCTCTAAAACGACTCTCATCAACATCAACCCCGTTAATCCCTCCTCCTGATCGATTGAGTGGATTATTGCCAGCATACAAAACAACACCCTCTCCAAGATTTAATCTAACAAAAGTATCGTACTTTTGATACTGATGAATCCACCAAGGGGACATAATAACGACATAAGCAAAAAAATAAATACCTAAATATTTTCCAATTTTCTTCCAATCCATTCCATGAACTGAAATTACAAACAGGATAACTATGATAGGATTTAATAAATCAAGAGTTGGTCGTACTAAAAGTGCCAGTATGGAGATTATAATTGCCCATATCATCTGTTTTTTATAAAAAAGAACAAAAGAAAAAAGAAGCAGGGATGTGTAAAAAATCTCGGTAAGACCAGAAACTGAATAAAACAAAAAATGTGGATACAAGGCTGCAACACTAGCTGATAAAAGGGCGGCTAGTCTATTTTGAAAAAGGTGCATTGAAAGTAAAAATATCAACCATACACTAATCACAGATATGAATATATCTGTCAAAATTTGTATTTTCCCTCCTCCAGTCAAATAACTTAAAATTGGGTACAACGGCATATAAATGTTATTGGTGATTGTTTCTCCAGAAAAAATCTCTTTGCCAATTGTTTTATAAGCCATAGCATCAGGAAAATACTGATCTGGATAAGCCCACATAAAAACAAGCCTTGCTATCAACGACAACATAAGAATTGTCAAAAGGGGCCTGTCTTTAAATAGCTTAGAAAAAGTTGTTAATTTTTTAACATTGTCTATCAAAATTATTTCCTCTTAAAATAATTACTGGAGTAAGAAATTACTTACTTAGCTTTTAATCGTATTCGACTCAGACTATCCATTATTACTACGGGTAAGCATGACAACATAATTATTTTTGAGCAGGTAATGAATATTTGAATTAATAATCAAATAAAATTCATGGAAAACAAAAAAATTCAACGACTTTTATCTAAATAGATTGTATTTTAAAATACAATAAATGGCTCTAACGCCATCCTTCCATCCTATCTTCTTCCCCTCAGAGTAAGTACGCCCATAATAAGATATCCCAACTTCATAAATTCTAACATTCATTTTGGAAATCTTTGCGGTTATCTCAGGCTCAAACCCAAATCGTAACTCCTCAATTTCAATATTTTGTATCACTTCTCTTCTAAAAACTTTATAGCAAGTCTCCATATCGGTAAGATTCAAATTGGTAAACATATTAGATACAAATGTTAAAAGACCATTCCCAAGTCTATGCCAAAAATACAACACTCTATGTGCGCTACCACCAGAGAATCTAGACCCATATACAACATCTGCTCTACCTTGCAGAATTGGCTCTAGTAGTCGTGGATATTCACTTGGATCATATTCCAAATCAGCATCTTGGATAATAACAATATCTCCAGTTGAGGCATTAATACCAGATTTAAGTGCTGCACCCTTTCCTTGATTTTGTGGATGATATATAATTTGATCTACCTTTTTGGCAATGTCGTCTCTTAAGATCTCTCGAGTTCCATCTGTAGATCCATCATCTATAATAATTATCTCTTTGTTCTTATAAGTTGACTTCAAAACAGTATCTACAATATTATTAATAGACTCTCTCTCGTTATAGCAAGGAATAATAATCGACAATTTCATTATAAAATTCCTTTAAAGTAACTTATCGTATCAATCAAGCCTTCTTTTAATTGCACCTTCGGCTCCCAATTAAACTTCTCCTTAGCTAAACTGATGTCAGGTTTTCTTTGTTTTGGGTCATCTTCCGGAAGGTCTTTATATATCAACCTAGATTTAGAATTGGTAAGAGAAATAACCTGCTCTGCGAGAGATAACATGGTGAATTCATTTGGATTACCAAGATTGACTGGACCCTGAAACTCTTTATCACTTTCCATCATACCAATCAGACCATCAACCATATCATTTACATAACAAAATGACCTGCTTTGGCTGCCATCACCGTATATTGTAATATTTTTTCCAGTCAGTGCTTGCATGACAAAATTACTCACAACACGGCCATCATTTGGATGCATATTTGGCCCATATGTATTAAAAATACGTACTATTTTTACATCTAAACCATACTGACGATGATAATCAAAAAATAAAGTTTCCGCACAACGCTTGCCTTCGTCATAACATGAGCGTATACCAATGGGGTTAACTCTTCCCCAATATGATTCTACTTGAGGATGTACCTCTGGGTCACCATAAACCTCACTAGTTGATGCTTGTAATATTCTAGCCCCGATACGTTTGGCCAATCCCAGCATATTAATTGCGCCATGAACACTGGTTTTAAGTGTTTGCACAGGATCGTATTGATAATGAATAGGTGATGCTGGACATGCTAAATTGTAAATCTCATCAACTTCTACATACAAAGGGAAGGTTACATCATGCCTGACTACTTCAAATCTAGGGTTTGGTAGTAAATGCAAAATATTATCCTTAGTACCAGTGAAAAAATTATCAACACACAATACATCACATCCCTTTTCAAGGAGTCGATTACACAAGTGAGATCCTAAAAAACCTGACCCACCAGTTACTAATACTCTTTTTCTTTCCCTTTTCATTTAATACACCTTTAGGTAAATTATTTCATGATTTGTCTTGCTTGAATATAATGCCGCCGAGCAAGCTTATAATTAAGCCCCAATAACCCAAACCTTATTGACTTAAAATTCAACATATATTAGATTATAAATAATATTACCGCTACTATTATCTTTATTACTATCTCACCCTAAAATTTAACTTGCATATTTTTTCTACTCTTAATTAATGATCTTAACTATCATATAGATTCATAGCATGATTGCCTATCCGAAGGAATGGAACTAACTGAAGAAAAAAACATACTCTCTCTGCTTTTATATAGAATCTTTACTCCAGTCATTTTAATATAACGGTCTACAACCACTAAAGACAAGCATGCCTTTTGACCATCTTCACTTAATAAAACATTTCTTGTTAACGTTCCCCATACAGCTCCTTGCATTAATAAAATATCCTCTTTGATAACCTTATCTACCATACTTATTGAACTTGAGCTCGGAGATAAATTATTAACAGGAAAATACCAATGAACCTTTTCCCTTTGTGTTGCGGAAATACTGTCAAAATCTGCATTAATTTTACTTGAAAACAAGGGTAATAATTGTCCAGTGATAATGAATACATGTTCATCCTTACCTAAAATAGTTTCCAATTGATTCTTAGCTTGATGGTGATTAAAATAAAATCCGTTGCTCATATACACTTTCATTGTATGAAACATGGGTAGAGATAATGGAAGTAATGCTAAAAATATAAATAAAAATTTTGAATAAAATTTATTTATTGAATCTTTACTTTCTCTATTTAATGTATGTAAATTGATATTAGGAACTAAAAAAAATGTCAACAGAACGATAGAAACAAAAGAAACTAATAAATAATTCCCGGGCCAAGACTCCATAAAAATAAAAATAAAAATAAGTGCTATTGATAAAATTTTAAACAATGTAGTAATTTCATCATTTCCATTGTAATTTGATCTTCCTAAAAAAATCAATAGTGCTATCAATACTGCCAAGAAAGAAACAGCATGTAAACCTAAATAAATACTGTGTAAAAGGCTATCCCCACCTCCGCCAAGAGCAACTGAAAATATCATAACGATGCTAGAAAAATCAACTTCCGTTGCTTGGTTAGCTCTATTGAATAATTGATCTTGAGCAGCTTCAAAATTATAAAAAAGTAAAATTATAAAAAATACTATTGGAATAAAAAATACTGGCAAATACTTTAAATATTTTTTATGGCTTACTGTTATTAATATTAGTAAATATAAGAATGCCGAACCAGATAAAACAGCAAAGTTGATATGACAAATAATAGATACAGCATAAGAAAAAAATGCAACTATTACGCTTATATTATTTTTTTCTGAACTGTTTATAAATTTGATGGTGCTAATAAGCCCCACTATAAAAAAAACCAGCCCTGTTATTTCTGGTCTATTTACAAAAAATTGAATCGAGAATTGACTCAATCCAAGAAGAATTAACGAAATATTAATTGATATAATTCGATATAATTTTTCTCGAAAAACAATAGCATAAAGGTTATTAACCAAATAAAGAAGTAGTAGAGTCATTAAATAATTAAAAACTCTATATGTATTTATCCCAAGATCAATGAAAAAAAAATCTAGTGACTTTAAAAACAAACCATGCAAAAATGGTTGACCTGGAAATATAAAAAACATAGTCCTTACCGAATCATCAATGAATGCTCCCGGTAGGTAGTTGTTTAATACACTTATTGCTGGAATAAGATATATACCATCATCGGTTCTTGGCGGTATGTACCACCAAGCAAACAAAATAGCAAATAACCATGATAGCCATAGGAATTTTGTCAGAGTGTTAGATGATACTACGTTAATAAAAATATTCATCGTTGAAATTTTTTAAAGCTAATATTTCTTTTTACCCTTACGCTCAATTTAATACATTGAGTGACTACCTTATGTTGTTCATCTTTTGTTAAATAAGGATGCATTGGCAAACTAACAACTTGTTTTGAAATTTTGTCTGACACTTCCAAATCAAATTCTTTAGTTGCTAATGCAGGCTGTTTATTTAAAGGAACTGGGTAATGTACTGCTGTTGGTATACCGCAATCACTTAACCCCTCTATTAACTTTTTTCGGTTAGAAGTTAAAATAGTGTATTGGGCATAAACACTATTATTATTTGGATGTATATATGGAGTAACAACCTCTGCTGAACAATATTGATTAAACAAATCAGTATATCTATTGCCAACTTGATTACGAAGCTCAACTTCTTGTTCGAAAATTTTCATTTTTACCAACAAAATAGCGGCTTGGATAGTATCAAGGCGCCCATTAATACCAATCCTAGAGTGATGATAACGTTTCTCTTGCCCATGAACACTAATCTCTCTTGCAACTTTTGCCAAATGGTCATCATTTGTAAATAATGCACCTCCATCACCATATCCGCCAAGTGGTTTAGTTGGGAAAAAACTGGTACAACCAAACGTTGAAAGCCCACACGATCGAGCTTTATTATGTGTGGCTCCAAAACTTTGACAACCATCTTCTAGTACTGGTAATAAATATTTCTTCGCAATTTGATTTATTGCATCCATATCGCAACATTGTCCGTAAAGACTAACAGGGAGGATTAACTTTGTTTTGGTTGTGATTGCACTTTCTATTTTGGTTACATCTATATTGTAAGTTGCTGGATCTATATCTACATATACGGGTTTAGCGCCCAATAAAACAATCATCTCTGATGTAGCGATGAAACTAAAAGGAGTAGTTATGACCTCATCTCCCTTGCCAATACCTAATGACATCATTGCAATTAACAGGCCATCAGTACCTGACGAAACTGAAATACAGTGTTTAACACCAACATATTTTGCAAGAGAATCTTCTAACTCGTACACCTCAGGTCCAAGAATAAAACGCTTATGATTCAAAACTCTTGCAATAGCATCGTCTAATTCAGGACGAATGTGTTTCTGTTGTTTGGCTAAATCAAAAAAATCCACTTTATTTATAACTCATTTTAAAAAATAATCAAATATACGACACCTTTCCAAGATGTGCCAAACCGACTAAATATTTGGAATGCCTCTTGGGTGTCATATTCAAGTCCTTAATAAGAGATGTTACATAATCTTTAATAGATGCATCAAATTTTAACTCCATTATTTTCTGTCTGTAATTAACCAATCCATTTGATAATGGGAACGAATCAACAACATCATACAAATCAGAAAATTGAATTTCTTCATCGAACGTAACCCTGAGCCCAATACGGTCTTCAAAATACTTTCTTAAATACCTAACCCCTAAAACAGGAGCATAATAGGCATCATTAAGTTCTACACAATTAAACACTGCTTTTTGAACTCTATTTCTAAGCTCTAAAGGTGATAAATTTGAAGAAAAGTCTCCTCCTAAATCCAAAGGAAAAATTTTCTTTTTTCCCAATCTACCTTTGCGTATCTTTTTTTCTAACTTCACAGGTGAACTGTTATCGTACCACCTAATACGTGCTTTCATTCTGTCACTGATGCCAGCTAAATTATCTCTAACTGATTCAAAGTCGGGATCATCTATATATATCGTATTAATATATCTATCAGGGTATTTATTTACCAAATTAGTACGGACATACAGCCACCGTAGTGCATCTGAATAACTAGATTCATTCAATACAAACTTAATCTCATAACGATAATCACTCATTTACGCATAACCTCAGATGAATAAAGCTTTTTAATATTTACATTTCTAGTTGTTATATGCTCACCGTTTACAATCATGCTTGTGCCAGTCTGAGCAATAATATCATCAAAATTATCTATTTCACATGATTGAAGTATCAACTTAGGATCTCCATAAAAGCTTTTCTTCTTGTATGTCATTGCTGGAGAAAGGGCAATATTCTTAAAACTAGTATTCAACACTTTTACATGACTTCCGTCTTTAGATGCCACACCAACACCAACAGCATTAATTGTAGAATGTTTTATATTTAGACGGCTTTCTTCACCAGCTGAAAAAGCTTTGTCTCTCACATTAAAAATATTTGCATTTGAGATCATAGACACACTACCAGAGAAGTCTAATGCATCGCCACCTACATCAGATATTTTAATATTATCAATAGATCCTTTGGAAAAATCAAAATCAATGGCATCAGAGATAATTTTACTCATGGTTATGTTGTTCAAACTATATTTAGAATTAACAATATTTAACATATCTTCAGAGGTAGAATTTAAGAACACAACATTGTCCAGGCTTACATTTGCATTATAAAATGTCATCCCTCCTGTTAAATTCAATATGCCATCTTTGATTGAAGATGTATTTTCAACAATCATATTTGTTAATCTTGATTCAGACGATGAGTTATAAATATATACTCCACCCCAAGAGCCATCATTAGAGGTAAATATAGTTTTTTCTCCTTCTAATGCCTCAGATATAAGTCCTCCATTTACAATTAAATAAGCTGATTTATCAAACTTAAGTGTCGTTCCACTCTCAATCTTTAAATTTCCATTAATAACTAATGGTCTGTCTACATTCCATTCACCTTTAGTTATCAACCAATTTTCTTTATCAACCTTATGTAAAAATTTTAAATCCTCTGATGTATTAAAAAGTAAAGGATTGTATACGCCTTCAGATACTAGAGTAATTTTAAGTGGCGTCACCCTTTCTTCGCCATTATAATTCGTAGTAACAAATAATTGATTGTCGTAACTACCAATATAATTTGTCTTCATAATGACAGGTGTATAATCTTCATCAATATAGCCAGCTATTGTCTTATTTATTATATATTTATTCCCCAAAGAATCTTTGATGTACAGAACCTTAACTTCGTTTTTTAGTAAGTTAAATATCTCAACACTGCCACTAGCATAATGACGGGCATACACATGGTAAGGGTAATTCAATGAGTCTGGTATTTTATTAACTAGATGCTTTTCATTACATATAGCATCTTGCAAGATAGAGTTAAGATAATCATCATTCATTAAGCTTATATTTTTCTTAATTAAATTAGATGGTGCAATGTCGTCTAATGGAAAAAACTGCTGATGTGATTTAATTATATTATCTATATCTGATATCACAATATTTTGAAGATTATAAAACCTTTTCCTTAAATTAGTAATAGGGACTCCTTTACGGTATAAGCTCTTATAAGTATCAGACATTCTAAACCTATGATACGGTGGACATGGCATAAAATCACTTACTCTTGGCTCAACCTGATCAGATGAGATAGGCTCAAGTTTTAATGTATAAGGATTGAAATAATGCTTGACGTTATTATTGTAAAGCACATGATCTGCCCCCCAAATATGCGCTAATAACAACAGATCAATGTACGAATCTGAATTGTATAGATTTGGCTCACCTAATAGTCTTTGGTTGACAATGTAAGAGTATCTAGCCCTATTAAGAGAATCTTTTAGTTTTTTCTTGGAATTATAAAGCTTGGTATAAAGGACTGGATTCGATATTCTGTAACTATAATCTGGATTGTTTGATTTTTTATTATACAACCAACTGTCTTCATTTGAAAATTTCACCACAAGTGAGTCTTTGTGTTTTTCTGTCTCTAGAAATTCTTTGCTCACATGACTTTCTATGTTCATTACCCCCCAATTCTTACCGTTAAACTTAATCTTGGCATAATGATGCTTGTTAGATAATAACCCTGCAACTCGTAATATGTCCTGAAAAGCCGCATCATAGGGGAACATTCTTACTCTGGGTTTTTGAATGCTAAATTCCCTTAAACCAAATATCGTTTTTTTACCTTTGAGCTTGACACGTAAACTCATCCGGTATTTGCTAAGCCAATGATCTTTTAAATCACCCTTTAGTCTTACTGTTGCTTTGTATTTTTTACCGTTAAATTCGATGATAGCGTTAACCTTCACAGGATTTCTAAGTAATCCTACTTTGATTGCTTCTTTTCTATCTTCTAAAATCTTTTGATAATCTTTAAAATCAATATGAAAAAATAGTTCATCGATATCAAGTCTATCAAAACCGACAATATTGTTATATAGTATCTTTGGAATTGTGTTTAGTGTGTGTTTGAATTTATCTTCTACACTGACACCATCATCAGTTAAAGAGGTTAATTTTGAAACACCTATATCATAATTATGAATAGATTCCCTAATATCTTCCGCAACAATGCGTAAATTA
>LWDU01000470.1_pt1 | contig 10156 bp, 3 predicted proteins | sample 727161 | NCBI WGS metagenome assembly LWDU01 (sample SAMN04566230, study PRJNA314399) | hydrothermal vent metagenome | isolation source: deep sea hydrothermal plume seawater | place: Mexico: Gulf of California, Guaymas Basin | collected 2004-07-11 | reverse complement strand
GAGGTAGGCCACAAATCCGTCGTCATAATCCATGAAGAACAAAGCACTGTCCATAGCGTCCAAGTCCTCGAGTTCAAACTGGTGACGTAAGTAAATGGACATTGTTGGATCTACTAGCGTCTCGTCATCGCCATCACCATACCCAAATCCAGAATTTCCTTCTAGCCACTCGGAGTCGTCAAATTCTGGCAGGAGCCAACTTGCGTCAGGCTGCGTGGCAGGGATGAGGTAGTTCCAAGTGGAACCATCTAATACTACAGCTTCCCAGTGATCAATGTTTGACTGTGCTAGCAAGGTTACGGGTAAAAAAAAGGCAAAACAGAGTATGTTTCTCATCTCTGAAAGATAAGACTGTCGGGATTCAAACCCAAGCTTTGTGTTTAGATTTTGATGTATATTAGACACATTAAATTAATGTTATGAAATTTTTTCTGACTGCTGTAGCTTGTTTGCTTGCTCTGAGTGCTTTTTCACAAATCAACCCTTGTGATCAAGAAGATGCTATTCTTGTTCAAGCATTTGCATATGGATATACTCCTCAAGAATTAACTATTGAAGTGGGCCAAACGGTTGCGTGGTTAAATATTCAAGGATTTCACGATGTCAATGGCGATGTTAACTCTATTACCAACGAACTATTCAATAATCCAGAGTCATTTTATCTTCCTCCAGTATCTGCTTCTACTGAATCACCAGAGTGCATTGGTTCCCATATTTTTACAATACCAGGAATATATTTTTATGATTGTTCGACGGGAAATCATGCACAGAAGGGAATGGTTGGTACGATAATAGTTAATGAGCCACAAACAACAGTAAATGATTTAGAAGCATTGTCAGTGCTTGTCTACCCCAATCCAGTATCTAACATCTTAACAATACATTTATCTGATTTTAGGGGTGACGATACAACTACAAAGCTTTACGATTCTTCTGGTAAGCAAGTCTTTGAGAAGAAGTCCTCTTCTACTCTTCAAGTTGATGTATCTACTTATGCTAAAGGATTGTATACTCTAGAGCTATCTAATTCATATAAAGTCCTAAGAACCCAAATATTAGTTGAGTAAAAATAGCTTGAGGCTATGCCAGATTTATAAATTAGAATAGTCCTATCTTACAATTCTGATATCTAAGACTATGAGAACGATATTTACAATACTCTTTTGTTTTGCTTCATCAACTTTTATTGGTCAGATTGTATGGGATTTTAATGACCCAATAAATGTCGCTGATGATTCCTATGGTAATAATTGTCCTCGTCTAGTATTAGACAATTTTGGTAACCCTGTTGTATTAATAGGAAAACCTAATGAAGGCTTATACATTGTCACAAGTGAAGACGGCGTATTCAATACCCCACATTTAATTCCATCTGAGGGCAATGTTTTTATGAATAATACTCAAGGTCCTCATTTGACAACTTATGATAATTCAATTGGTTTATCATACAAAATCGATGGACAAGGGTCTGCAGGAGCAAGATTTATTCGGTCAAATGATAATGGCTTGACATGGAATGAACCAATAAATATTGCTCCAAACGCTAATTTTGACCATTTAATGCCCATTTCAGCATTTGATAGTGATGGAAACCCCTTTATTGCTGTTAAAATAGGGGATGTGCCAAATGTTCAAGAAGGTGTAATTCGTTCGGTTGATGGTGGAGATTCTTTTCTTCTTTTTGAGCATGCAAACAGTGAAGTGGGAAATGGAATAGCCTGTGAGTGTTGTCCCAGTAGTACAATATTTGGAAACGGACGTTATTACACCATATATCGTCGTAATCAAGATAATATTAGAGACTTTTGGCTCGTATCTTCTGAAGATGGCATAAACTGGGATCAACATCTTGACCTTGATCCATCAGATTGGCAACTTAACGGATGCCCTTCATCTGGTCCTCAGACTAATTGGCTTCCGGACGGACGTCTTGCAACTGTTTTTATGACCGGAGGAAACGGTAGCCCTCAAATCTATCTTAATCTATCTAATCCTATCATTGATGATCCAGGTAGTACAACTATGTTAACTGTAAATCAGTTTGATAATCCTAACCAAAATCAGCCTCATATTGCTTGTGGATCCACTCATACTGTTGTTGTTTGGGAACAAATAGATGACGGATTTGAAATAAAATTAGCTCTTGCAGCAAATGAAGATTTACCTAACGGTTTGATTGATATAGCAATCTCACCAAGCGAATCACTTGAAGGTTCTAACCGTCATCCAGAAGTGGCAATATTAGATGACAAGATTCATTTAATTTGGCAAAATAGCATAGATGGTACAATAAAATATCTTCGTGGTTCAATCTTAAACACAAGTTCTATAACAACACCAACAGCTTACAAGAGCCTTGTGCGAATTGTTGATGTATTAGGGAGAGAAGTTTCTCACACGGCTAATCAGATCCTTTTTCATATTTACGATGATGGTTCTGTAGAGAAGAAGTTAGTAGTGGATTAAGCTCATTGATATTCCACAGTTTTTATTTACTTATAAAAATGTCATTCGTTTGTCTCCTCGCCTGTGAGTAACAAGTGAGTTTCGTAAATAAACACATTGCATTGAAGACGGGATATTAAATCCTCTACGAGCTACACCTGAAACTCATAAAACCTTGTTATCATTGCGAAAGCGAGATTTTGTTTTTTTACTATTCTTACCCTTGTGCTTACATTTGTTTAGAAGAGGCTTTACCCTCACCAAGATTGAAATTCGATTTATGAGGTAGTTGGAATTCATCATTTAACATTGGTGTAGAGGAATCGAGATTGGACCTAGTGTTTTTATATCTTGGAATTCAGTGAACTAAGTTGTATATTTATGTTAAATTTCATCTATAAATTTATGTATAGACTTTCTCACATTTTGATTGCTCTCGCTCTTCCGATTGTAGGGATGGCCCAAACGCAAACCTGCATCGATGATTCTACAGCTGAATTTGTCTTTAATGACACCATCAATAACTTTAACATTTGCTATCCCACTGAATTATCTGCGGAACTCAACGCTTGTGAATTGTACCGCATCGAAGTGAATCTATCGGGAGTGGAGAACCCAAACATGCTTGTCATAGACCTCAGACGGCCGGGAGGGGCATGCTCGGTGCGATTTGCTAGCCCAGAAATTATTTATTCTGATTCCTACGGTTCACTGTTGTATGACTGCTATGAATGTTCTAACGAAAACTGGGAACCCTTGCCTTGGACAATGTTAAATCAGGACTTATTAGTCATCAATACAGAGGAATGGCCGAATCTCAATTTTTCAGGAACTTGGATTGTTGGACTGAGTTACATTGACACATTCCTTGCTCCCAATGAGATTAGTTTGGACTTTGTGGGGTCATGCTGTTCGTCGGGTTGCACTGATTCTACAGCTTGTAACTACGATCCCAACGCAACTTCTGACGATGGATCATGTCTTGTAAATGACGAGTGTGGAGTATGCGGAGGTGACGGCAGTTCTTGTGGCGGCGGATGTCAATTACCAAATGAATTGTTGAGTATGAGTGTAGGAGGCGGAGCTTGGGAGAGTGAAATTTCATGGATAATTTTAGATGTTGATGGAAGTGTAGTAGCTGAGGGAACAGTAGGAGAATTTTCAGTTTGTATAGACCCTGGATCATGTTACACTTTTGAAATGATTGATTCATACGGAGATGGATGGAATGGTAATACGGCTACTATAGGCATGTTTGGTCCATTTACTTTAGATAATGGTTCCTTTGGATCTGTCTCAATAGGATTCGGTTGTGAGGCAGAATGCGATGACGTGGATGGAGATGGCATTTGTGATGATGTAGACGAGTGTGTCGGTGAATATGACAATTGTGGCGTTTGTGGAGGAGGTGGAATTGCTGAAGGCGCGTGTGATTGTGCTGGAAACGTAGATATGGGATGTGGTTGTGGAAATGGAACTGAATGTTATGATTGTGCTGGAATACCCTTTGGTTACTCCACTTATGACAACTGTGGGACATGTGATTCTATTTCTTCTAACGACTGTGTTCAAGATTGTGCTGGAGTTTGGGGTGGAACAAGTTCTGTAGATAATTGTGGCGTTTGTGGAGGAGGTGGAATTGGTGATGGCGAATGTGATTGTTATGGAAACGTTCTAGACGAGTGTGGAATTTGTGGCGGTTCAGGAATTGCTGATGGCGAATGTGATTGTTATGGAAACATTCTAGACGAGTGTGGAGTTTGTGGTGGAGGTGGTATAGCTGACGGATATTGTGATTGTGATGGAAACGTGCTAGATGAATGTGACGTTTGTGGAGGGGACAATTCTTCATGTGCAGGTTGTACAGATGCTTCAGCATGTAACTACAATCCAAACGCGACTATTGACGATGGATCTTGTGAATTACCAGATGTAGGTTATGATTGTAGCAACCAATGTATAAATGATGCTGATGGAGATGGGGTTTGTGATATGTTTGAGATAGCAGGTTGCACAGATTTTTCAGCAATCAACTTCAACTCAGATGCTACTGATGATGATGGTAGTTGTTATTATCCATTAACTTTAAATACAGTTAGCGACACTTTATGTTTGGGAGAGACAGTGACAATATCATGGACAGGAGGTGACCCCAATGATCCTATTTATATTTCACTATCAAATGGAACAACCAATTCTACTGTTGTTACCGTTGTAAATGAAACATCAAATACAGGGAGCTATAGTTGGGTTTTTCAAGGTGTTACTTCTGGACCTGAAGATGATTACGTCTTCTATATACAAAATTATATTCCAGGTTCACAATACAACTCTACATATGATTATGGAAATTGGTTTTCTATTTGTCCTATAGCCGGTTGTACCTATTCTGCTGCGTGTAACTACAACGAAATGGCAACTTCGGACGACGGTTCTTGTGATTTCGATTCGTGCATTACAGTAATAGAGGGATGCACCTACAGCGTCGCATGCAACTATGCTCCTTCTGCCGATTTTGATGATGGATCTTGTGAGTATGCTGATCCTGGGTTTGATTGTCAAGGTAATTGTATAAATGATGCCGATGGAGATGGAATTTGTGATTTCTTAGATGTCGCCACTGAAATGCTCGAGATAGAGAATCCGTTCCTAGAATTGTCGTACGTGCAGTATGCTTCTCCATTTTTCTCATTCTACGACGGATGGTTTGATGCCGATTTTGTGAAGATTGGAATTTGTAACCCTCAGGTTATTTTGGGACTATCTCCCAACTTTACCACAACATTCAAAATTTTCGCCGATTTTGAAGACTCGCCTGGAGTATTTGTCGAATTACAAGTTATAGAATTACAAGATATCTATGCGTCAGAATTTCTACAAGAATGGACCCTTCAATTGCCCTCGGGGGCAAACGCACTCCACACGGCCTCCCAAATAGTGTCCATTCGATTGCAAGACGACAACGGGAACATACTCGATAACTTGTACCAAGATGGAACACCTTGGCCCAACGTGACCTTGAACGGAATTAACCATGCTCCTGGACAACATAGAATTGTACGTCAACCATGGGTACTTCAAGGAAAAACCGAAGTTAACGAATCTGAATGGTTGGTTTGTGATGAAAACTGGGATATGCCTTTTTATTCTTCTTGGAATTTGGAGTCCACCACCTTTGTCCCGATGGAACCCAATTCGGAGGAATGCCTAAACGACTATGATGGCGACGGGATATGCGACCAATTGGAAATCCCAATGTATTGCCAAAACGTCAACACTATCAATTTCAGTCCACTTTATAACACCCTCATATGCGAAGAGGCCGAAGTTGTGGAGTACTGGATTTCCTCGTTCAACCTGAATACAATTGCTCAACAAGGAGGTTTGCTTCCTCCTATCGATTCTGGTCAAGAACCCGTGGCCTCTGAAATGGTCGCCAGCAGTATTTGTTCATCAGGTGCTTCTCAATTGGCATTCTGTAACTACGGACAACGTGCCTTTGTAGTGAATGAGAACACGCGATCGGTTGACATTATTAACTATGGGGATTTGGCCAATCCAGTGCAGATTCCTGATGGTTTAGGGGTAGGTGGCTTCCTCTCTATTTCACCTGATGATATGTCAACGGAATTTACTGCGCTAGGTGTTGATGTCGAATCGTTGGTTCCGTCTGATGTTGATATTTTTAATATGGGGACAATAAATAATTTGGTTGCGGTGGCGTGGATTAACACCTCAGATTTGACCTCAGATGGTTGGGTCACGTTACATAACACCGATGGAATTCTCTTTGACGAACCCGAAGCTATTCAGCAAGTAGGTCCAACCCCACGAAGCTTGGCCTTCAGCCCAGACGGTGCATGGTTGGTCGTAGCTTGCTCAGGGGAAGGGGAGTACGAGACGCTGGATCCTATGGCTGAGATTGTCTGCATCGACGTACTCTCTTTAGCCACTTATCCCTTCGACTGGGGGGATGTGGTTGGCCACTCGTTCGATTTTGACGACGGACTCCACATCGTTGGAGGAGGACCTTTAACGATCACTGGTTTTGAAGCCCGCACCTCCCAATACAACGGCATTAACGACTTGTCTCACCTCCTTGAACCCTCGCACGTAGCTATCACACCCGATAACCGAGCCTTTGTGAATTGCCAAGTAAACAACACGTTGGTGGAAGTAAATTTAGACAATGTGACTTCAGATGTTGACGTGATTCAAGGAGCATACGGCTTCGGGTACCGAGATATGAGTACTACTGGCAACGGGTTTGACGGAAAGGATGACGGAAACGCCTTGGTCGAGCAGCCGACGGAAACGATCTATGGTTGGTATCAGCCTGGGGACATGGAAATCGTCGTTAGTGGATTAAAGACAATCCTATTGACTGCCAACGAAGGTCTGCCGTCCAAGAACGGCGGAGGTGGAGAAGACGTGACAAATTGCATTAGTTGCGATTACATCGATTTGGAAATTGACACGAGGTACGGCTCTGGCTACTCCGGAACCGACTCGGATGCTTCTTATGTCTTTGGTTCTCGTTCTTTTTCTCTATGGAACATCACAGATGGAATTTCCCACCCCACTCTTATTTACGACAGTGGATCGCTGATTGAAGATAAATTGGCCGAGCTGATGCCCGATTACGCGAATTCGTTGAAAAGCACATACTTTTCTGGTGATCAAGCGTCTATTTCTCGCGGGCCAGAGCCGGCGGGAATTGCTCTTGGTACGCTGAATGACAAGGACATTCTTATTGTGTCGCTGGAGGAAATGGGTGGTTCTATGATTTTCGATTTACTCAATTTGGATGACATTACTACTTTCTCTGCCACTTATCAGGCGTATGCCACTAACAGAGACTTCCAAAATGATCTCATGGATCCATGTGCCTTTAATCATTTGGGAGCAAAAGACGTGTTGTTCTTGAATTCTACCATCACTGGAAATACTTCGGTTACAGGAGTCCATGAAGGATACGAGTCCGTACTGGTCTCCAACGACGAAACTGGTTCACTCACGCTCTTCAGTTTAGACTCCGACTTTAAACTCCCAGGGTGCACAGACTCTTGTGCATGCAATTACAACGAAAATGCGACGGTGAACGATGGGTCTTGTGATTTTACATCTTGTGTTTCTGAGGGTTGTACCTACATCGATGCGGATAATTACGATCAAGATGCTGATCTAGATGATGGCACGTGTACTTTCACCCTTACCAATGCTTGTCCATCGGATCTAAATGGAGATGGGGCTGTTTCTACGGGAGACTTACTTATATTCTTATCGGCCTTCGGGACTATCTGCCCGTGATTGAAGTACGAGTATAAATCTCTATCTCATAGACTAAACGGATTTAACTTTCTGTTTTTCTTAGTGTATAAGTATGTGAAAAAAATGGTGTAATTATGGCATAATAAAAAGTCTAATTTGAATCATAAACAAGCTTACGACTACTCAATTGCATCTGCAATAACATCCCATAGTGTAATATTTTGTTTTTCAACTCCAAATTTTATAATCCCAGTATCCGTATTGTCACCTAATAATTGAATTGTACGCAACTCTTTATTTTAATTAACGTCATATATCTAAGCTTGAACTATCAAGACCAGATATTTAATTTAATTTCACCTATTTACATAGTTCTATGAATATTAAAGCGACTTTATTATGCCTAACATTCATGGTGTCGATTGTTTCGATGTCTGTAATGGCTCAGCATTCTTGTGCTCATAAAGAGCAAAGAGAGAAAATGCAAAAGGAACATCCCGAGTTAATTCCAGCACAAGAAGCTCGAAGACAGTTTTTAGAAAACTTTACGCAAAATTTCTCTACCAATCAATCTGCTCAAAGTTTTGTAAATCTTCTTATTCCAGTTGTATTTCATGTTGTTCATGACAATGGAGTAGAGAATATCTCCGATGCTCAAATTCACGAATCTATCGTTCAGTTAAATGAAGATTATGCAGCTTTAAATCCCGAATTAGTTGATGTTCATCCTAATTTTACTGATTTAGTAGCGAATGTAGGCTTTGAGTTCCGTTTAGCAGAACTCGACCCAAATGGAGAACCAACTACAGGGATTAATAGAATTCAGTCAGAATTAACTTATAACGGGAGTGATATAGCTCTCAAACAAATGATTCAATGGGATCCTACTATGTATTTAAATATATGGGTTGTGTATTCTTCTAATGGTAGTAATGGTTCCGCATTCGCATACTATCCTGCCGATGTGGAAGGTTCTGGATCTATTTACGATGGTGTAGTAAGTTCCTATTGGGCAGTTGGTCGTACAGAAACGGCTATTTGGACACACTATAAAATTTTAACTCACGAAGTAGGGCATTGGGCAAATCTTAAACACACTTGGGGTGATGAGTCTTATAATCAATCTTTATCTGGTTGTTCGTATGACGATGCTGTTGAGGATACGCCCAATACGATTGGGAATACGGGTTGCGATTTGGAAGCTGTTTCCTGTGAAACTCATGATAATGTGCAGAATTATATGGACTATTCCAATTGTTCCAACATGTTTACAGAGGGGCAAAAGACAAGAATGGTTGCTGCGCTGAACTCTCCTGTTGGTGGTAGAAATAATCTTTGGACTGAATCCAATCACAGTCTGGTATTTATACAAGAAGATTTCTTACCACGAATAGTATATAATAGTCAGTCTTTTAGTGAGTCTTATGCAAATAACGGATATATAGATAGTTATATAGAGATAGAACTTATCGATTTAGCTTTTGCATCAGCAGGAGCACTTGTTGAGGGAGTAGATTTCACAACGAATAACCTCCCTGCAGGAACGAGTATTTATGTGGCAGTATCTGATGCTACCCATGCTCAAATTCAAATGACTGGTCTGGTTTCAAATCATGCTGAAGTCGATGGTATTAATAATATAGAGTTACACTTTACAGTGAACCCTTTTGAGGGAGTTACATACGATGAGATTTACAATCCATCAAAAACCAATATAGGATTAACCTTTATGGATCCTTATGAGATTGTGTTTGTGGATTTGGTAGATGATGCTCACAATTTCTTCGAAGGACAACGGTGGAAGTGGTTTAGTATGGGCTCTGGTGGTGCTGACTGGGGTCTGTTTCATTACGATCTAATCAATATTAAATTAGAAACTTACGGGAATGGAGCTATTTGTAATTTGGGTACATCTAATATTACTCCTCTTACTTTAGGAGTAGATGTGGGACCCTCTAGTGAAATAACTAACCCCGGAGAATGGTATCCGAGTCAATTGGATTTATCTAATCCTAGTTATACTGAATGGAACGGACAAACGGCCTATGCCGGAGTTCAATTTCAGAAGAATGGAAACAATCACTATGGTTGGATTCGACTGCGCGTTAGCGAGGATGGGGAGCATTATTATGCCTTAGATATGGCTTATAACGAAGCTCCGGAAATGTCGATTTTAACAGGACAGGTTCAGGAGCCAGTGATTGCATATTCGCAAACTGTTTTTCACGAAGCTGTAGCCAATGATGGAAGTATAGAGTCTGAACGAATTATTGAGATTTTTGGAACTACCTGGGCCGATTTCGGACTTATAAATGAGGGACAAGGGTTTAGTGTAGCAGGTTTACCTTCTGGATTGATGGCTCAATTGGAGCGACTTTCGGATACGCAAGTGAGACTTTCTTTTTCAGGTAATGCCACAGCTCACAGTAATAATGACGAT
>LWDU01034968.1_pt1 | contig 10163 bp, 9 predicted proteins | sample 727161 | NCBI WGS metagenome assembly LWDU01 (sample SAMN04566230, study PRJNA314399) | hydrothermal vent metagenome | isolation source: deep sea hydrothermal plume seawater | place: Mexico: Gulf of California, Guaymas Basin | collected 2004-07-11 | reverse complement strand
AATAATTTAGTTAATAAAGTAATTGAAAAACTTAAAAAATTAAATGGAATTGAAAAAGTTAAAAGACTTTAAATTTTAACTAAATTTGTCACATGAGTCAAGAGGTTAAAACAAGTAATAACGAAATTGTAAAAAAAGTATTTACAAGTTTTTTAGATAAACAAGGTTATAGAAAAACTCCTGAAAGATATGCTATATTAAATGAAGTATATAATACTAAATTGCATTTTGATATAGAATCTTTGTATATAAAAATGAAAAATAAAAAATATAGAGTATCTAGAGCTACTCTTTACAACACTATAGATCTATTATTAGAATGTTCGTTAGTAAGAAAGCATCAATTCTCTCAGGAGAATCAAGCCTCTTACGAGAAATGTTATTTTAATAAACAACATGACCATCTTATTTTGACTGATTCTGGAGAAGTTATAGAATTTTGCGATCCAAGAATTGATACAATTAAAAAAACTATTGAAGAAGTTTTTAATGTAATGATAGATAGTCACTCATTATACTTTTACGGAAAAAAAAATAACAAATAGGAAAGAATGTCTATAGATTTATTATTAGGACTTCAATGGGGTGATGAAGGAAAAGGAAAAATAGTTGATGTTTTAACATCAGGATATAAGATAATTGCCAGGTTTCAAGGAGGTCCAAATGCTGGACACACATTAGTTTTTAACGGGAAAACGCATGTTTTACATACAATTCCTTCTGGAATTTTTCATAAAAACAAAATAAATATTATAGGTAATGGAGTAGTTATTGATCCTGTGATATTACGAAATGAATTAAAAAATTTAGATGCAGAGGGGATTGATTATAAGAAATCATTACTAATTTCTAGAAAAGCACACTTAATTCTTCCAACCCATAGACTACTTGATGCTGCAAGTGAAAAATCTAAAGGGAAAAATAAGATAGGATCTACTTTAAAAGGCATAGGACCAGCTTATATGGATAAAACAGGTAGAAATGGATTTAGAGTAGGTGATCTTGATTCTAAAAATTGGAAGGAAAAGTACTCTGAATTAAAATCAAAACATAAAAGATTAATTGATTATTATAATGTTAATTTAGATTATAATTTTGATGACCTTGAAAAAGAATTTTTTGAATCAATAAAAAATTTAAAAGATCTTAATTTCATTGACTCTGAAGAATATATTCAACAAGAGCAAAATAAAGGAAATTCTATTTTAGCTGAAGGTGCTCAAGGATCCTTGTTAGATATTGATTTTGGAACTTATCCGTTTGTTACGTCATCAAATACAACTGCAGCGGGTGCGTGTACTGGCTTAGGAGTTTCTCCAAATTCAATAAAAGAAGTATTTGGGATATTTAAAGCTTATACAACAAGAGTAGGTTCTGGGCCTTTTCCTACAGAATTATTTGATAGTAATGGTGAAAGAATGGGTAAAGTTGGAAATGAATTTGGGGCTACAACTGGAAGATCTAGAAGATGCGGATGGCTTGATTTAGTAGCTCTTAAATATTCATGTCAAATTAATGGAGTTACAAAACTTATGATGATGAAATCTGATGTATTATCTGGATTTAAATCAATTAAAGTATGTACATCATATGAGTACAAAGCAAAAGAAATAAGATACATGCCGTATGATATTAGTGATAGTTCATTAAAACCAATATATGAAGAATTTGAAGGGTGGGATGATGACATAACAAGAATTAATGATTTTGACAAACTCCCTGTAAATCTTAAAAAATATATTTCATATATTGAAAAAGTTTTAAATATTCCAATTACTGTCATTTCCGTTGGTCCTGATCGTTTACAAACAATCATTGTTTAAATATAATTTTGAATACTAAATTATACATACTTATTCTTATTCTTCTGAGTCTAAACATAAATAATAGACTCTTATCTCAAGAAAATACTAATATAAAAATAGAAACCGCAGGTTTTTTTGATAAAGACAATAAAAAATTTCCTAATGCAACTGTTTTAACAAGGGATGATTTAGGTCAAGTAGTTATTACACATGAAGGAATTAAAATGTGGTGTAATCAGGCATTTTTTTATGAAGATAAAAATTTTATTGAAGCATATGGAAATGTCATTTTAAAACAAGGAGACACGATTGATCTAAAGAGTGATTATTTAGAATATAATGGAGATAGTAAGCTCGCATATGCAAAAGGAAATGTAATTCTTAAAGAACCTGCATCAACATTATATACTGAATCTCTATTTTTTGACAGAAAAATTCAAGAAGCATATTATAATAACCATGGTAAATTAATAAAACATCCCTCTGATACCATTGTAAGTGATCTTGGAAGATACTTTATGGATTTAAAAAAATATAGATTTAGAGAAAATATAAATTTAAAAACACCTAAACATGATATTTATTCAAAAAAATTAGACTACTTCATAGAAAGTGGGCTAGCATATTTCTTTGGGCCTACTGATATCTTTACTGAGGATACTAAAATATATTGTGAAATTGGTTTTTATGATACGAATAATGATATTGGCTATTTTATTAAAAATACTCAGATTGACTTTAATGACTCTAAGATAAAAGCAGATAGTATCTATTTTGACAATAAAATAAATTATGCAGCAGCGACAAATAATATTAAAATAACAGATACCATAAATAAAACTACAACAACAGGTCATTATGCTGAGATTTTTAAATCGATTGATTCAATGTATATAACAAAAAAGGCGTTAGTTGCTTCATATCAACAAAAAGATTCAATTTATATTCATAGTGACACCATCATAATAACAGGTAATGAAGAGAATAGGATTATAAGGGCTTTTAAAAATGCAAAAATCTATAAGTCTGATTTAAGTGGTAAGGCAGATTCAATTCATTTTAATAAAAAAAATGGTATAGCACAATTAATAAATATCAATGATCAATTAACAAATCCATTTATAAAAACAAAAAAACCAATTCTATGGAATCTGGAAAATCAAATAACTGGCGATTCAATTCATCTATTATTCAATATAGATAATGATCAATTGGACTCATTATTAGTTTTTAATAATGCCTTGATAATAAATAAAGATAGCCTTGGAACAGGTTTTAATCAGATTTCAGGTCAAAAATTATATGGAAATTTTATTAACAATAAACTTAAAAAGATCGATATTATAAAGAATGCTGAATCAATTTATTACCTTAGAAATTCTGAAAATGAATTAGTAGGAATAGATAGATCAAAATCTGGAAAAATACAAATATTGTTAGATAACAACTCAATTGAAAAATTTAAAAAAATTAACCAAATTGATGGAAATATTTATCCTGAAGATGATTTTTTAGAAGAATTAAAATTTTTAAAAGGCTTCTATTTTAGAGAAGAGGAAAAACCTAATAGCATTAGTGATTTATTTAAAGATGACCCTAAATTAATTCTGACAAAAATCAAGAGTCTACAAAAAAATTAATTATAACAATTAAGAAAGATTTTTTAAAATATCAAGCTCAAACTACACCTAAGCCATTAGCAATTGAAGTGTCATATGCTAAAGGCTCATATATTTATGATAAAAAAAACAAAGCCTATTTAGACTTTATTGCTGGAGTTTCAGCTTGTAGCCTAGGTCATAGTAGTCCCTATCTGATAAATTCAATTAATAAGCAAATTAAAAAATATATGCATGTTATGGTTTATGGTGAATTTATCCTAGAGCCATCAATTAAGTTAACTAAACTTATAAGCAAACTGTTGCCAAAAAATCTAAACTCTACGTATTTAACAAATTCAGGAACTGAAGCAATTGAAGGAGCTGTAAAACTTGCTAGAAAATACACCGGAAAAAAAGAAATAATTGCTTCTACAAATGCATATCATGGAAGCACAATGGGTGCATTAACTTTTATGGGTATTAAAGATCGTCGAGATCCTTTTGGTCCATTAATTCCAAAAGTGAAATTTATAAAATATAATGAAGAAGAAGACTTAAGCAAAATTTCTTCAAAAACGGCAGCAGTAATGCTTGAAACAATACAGGGTGGTGCTGGATTTATAACTCCAAAAAAAAACTATTTACAAAAAGTAAAAAAAAGGTGCAATGAAGTTGGTGCTCTATTAATATTAGATGAAATTCAGTCTGGTATTGGAAGAACAGGAAAAATGTTTGGTTTTGAAAATTATAATTGCTCACCTGATATAATAGTATATGGAAAAGGATTGGGTGGAGGATTACCTATTGGGGCATTTACCTCTAATAAAAAGGTTATGGATAGTTTACATAAAAATCCAATTATGGGTCATATAACAACTTTTGGAGGAAACCCAGTGATCTCTGCATGTGCATATGCAACCCTAAAAAAAATATCCTCATCTAAAATAATGGACAATTGTATTAAAAAAGAAAAATTACTTAGATCTCTATTAATTCATCCACTAATAAAAGAAATTAGAGGTAAAGGACTAATGCTATGTTTAATTATGGAAAACTCTATTATAGCTAACAATTTAATCTTAAGGGCCAAGAATAATGGTTTATTATTATTTTGGTTATTAATCAATAAAAGTGCTGTTAGAATAACACCGCCACTTACAATCTCAAATAAAGAAATACAAAAGGGATGTAAAATTATTATTGATATTCTTAACAAACTCATTTAAGATGTTAATTAGTTTGTTAAGAAATAAACTCCAAAAGATTTATACCAGCTTCATTCTGCATTAATTTTGATATAGAGGTATTTTCTATATGGATATAAATGATGTAAAATTCTCTATCGATAGATTCGAGAAAATGATTAATGATAATTCATTGCTTTTTTTTGATTCATTTGAGTTTGAGAGTATAATTACCTATTACTTAGAGAATGGTAAAATTGAATATGCTAGAAAAGCAATCGATTTATCATTAAAACAACACCCTGCTTCATCCACTCTTGTTTTACTAAAAATTGAATTATATATTTACGAAAACAAAATAAATGAAGCTGATGAATTGTTGAACTCAATATTAATTAATGAAAATTTAAATGAAGAAATATGTATAGTTAAGGCAAATATTTTATCTAAAAAAAAATTACACTATGAAGCTGTAGAGTACTTGAATAAAATATTAACTATGACAGAAAATAAAAATGAGATATATTATTTAATAGGCATTGAATATTTACTTCTTGAAAATTTCATAAAAGCTAAATCAAATTTTATTAATAGCTTAAACCACAATTCATCAGACCATGGAACATTATACAATATTATATATTGTTTTGAGAAGCTAAACAAAAAACCTAATTCAATTAGTTTTTTAAATAATTATCTTGATAAAAATCCATACTGTAAAATATCTTGGTATAATTTAGGTAAACAATATGTTTCATTGAAAAAATATGAAGAAGCTCTAAATTCTTTCGATTATGCAATTATATCAGATGAAAATTTTACTAGCCCATATATAGACAAAGCTAAAATCTTAGAAAAATTAGATAAATATGAAGAAGCCATAATAATCTATAAAAAATTATTATCTGTAAATAAAACTTCTTCATATGCTATGCTAGAAATTGGTCATTGTTATGAAAAAATAGGCATTACAAGTAATGAATGGATAAAGCTTGGTATAGATTAGCTAAGTATTTTTTAAAAAACAAAAACTACAAAAAGGCAAATGATTATATAGAGAAAGCTATAAGGATAAATCAAGAAAAACCTAAATACTGGAAATTATATTTGAAATGCGCTTCACTAATTTCAGCAAAAAATTAGTAGCTTAACACTAATTTTATCATAAACTTTATTGTGAAAAAAAACTTTTCATACTATTTAATATTAACTCTAAAAGGAGTGGCAATGGGTGCTGCTGATGCAGTTCCAGGGGTCTCAGGTGGCACAATAGCTTTGCTATTAGGTATTTATGAAGAATTAATTGATACAATAGGTAATATCAATATATCGCTATTAAAGGATCTTAAAAAAAATGGATTCTTTTCTTTTTGGAAAAAACTTAATGGGAATTTCTTATTATCGCTAATAATTGGCATAGGAATTAGCTTAATTACATTTATTCAGATAACTGCACATTTATTTGATAAATATCCAATTTTAATTTGGTCATTTTTTTTAGGACTGGTACTAGCAACAATATATGTAATATATAAACTAATAAAATCATGGAATTATATCAATTTAATGTTTGTTATAGTTTCTGCATTTATATCATTTTACTTAAGTGAAATAAGTTCAATAGTTAATATTGACATAGACCTTACTTATATTTTTATATGTGGAATTATCGCTGCATCAGCTATGATTATACCAGGAATCTCTGGTGCTCTTATACTAGTTGTATTAGGTTTATATTCTACAATGATTAATGCAGTTAATAATTTAGAATTTGACAAAATCATAACATTTACTTCAGGAGCTATAATAGGATTATTAAGTTTTAGTAGAATAATAAAATGGATGTTTAGTAAAAACTCATCCCTAACGTATTCTATTCTTTTAGGTTTTGTTATTAGTTCATTAAGCAAAGTTTGGCCTTGGAAGTCAGAATTAGGACAAAATATTTTACCATCATCTTATTTAGGAGAAAATTATCTTTTTTATTCAATAATTTTAATTTCAATTGGCTTTTTATTAATTTTTTCAATAGAAAAGATTCAAAAATTAAATAATTGAAAAAATCTGGAAATTCATATTCTTCACTTTCCATACTAATTAATGGAATTCTGATGGGCACTGCGAACAAGATACCAGGAGTCTATTGGATTTTATGAAGAACTTGTTTTTTCTCTAAAAAAAATAGATAGGAAAGCATTACAATTTTTGTTTTCTGGAAAATTAGCAAGGTTCTACAATCACATTAATGGACGGTTCTTAATTCTCATACTTTCAGGGATAGTAATTAGCTACTTTTCAACATCAAAATTGCTTGACTTCTTATTAGAAAGGTACGAGATATATGTGTGGAGTTTATTTTTTGGTCTTGTTATTGGTACTGTTTATCACCTAAAAAAGAAAATAAATAGTTGGACTAGAGAAAATATAATTATTCTCCTTTTTGGGATAATAATAGGTGTAGGAATAAGTATAATGAATCCAGCTAGTGAAAATAATAATTTAATTTTTGTTTTTATATGCGGTGTGATTAGTGTTTCCGGAATGATTCTACCTGGTCTCTCTGGTTCTTTTATTCTTATTCTTATGGGAAATTATGTTCTTTTACTGGTAGATTCTGTTAATGCATTATACGATTCTATTTTTGAAATTATAAATGGTGATTATTCTTTTATTGATAATATTGATAGAATAAATAAACTAAAGATAATTTCAGTGTTTGCTGCTGGATCAATGGCAGGATTAATTGTATTGTCAAATATTCTAAGTTTCTTTTTAAGAAAATATGATCAATTGTGTTACTCGATAATTCTTGGATTTATAATTGGCTCTCTTGGGGTTATATGGCCATGGAAAAATAATATAGTTGAAAGTGCGGAAATAGAAAGATATATTCCTGAATTAACTCAAGAAACATTTATAGGAATATTATTTATATTAATTGGAATTTTTTCAGTAATTATTCTAAGTCAATATGATAAATCAAAAAATTGATTAAAAGTAAGATTACTAATGTTTAACTATTTTAAATATTTCTAAATCATCATATTCAGATTTTATTTCAAGAATATAAATTCCTTTTTGAAAATTATGCATGAGCAATACATTATTCATGCCATTAATTATACTTGAATGTAATAATTTTCCAGAAATATCAAATATGTTTATCTCCAAGTATCCATCAATAGTTGATACTATGTTTAAGATTTCATCAACAGGATTAGGAAATATAATAATGGGGGTTTTCTCAACATTCAAAGCTAATTGATAAGCTAATTGAAAATTAGGTATTCCATAGCCTAAATAATAATCAGGATATTGATATTGAGATGCAGTATATCTAATAATATCCATTATTTGATTATTTTTTAATGTGGGAAATGCCTGCAATAAACATGCAACTGATCCAGCAATAATTGGAGAACTATAAGAAGTACCTCCTCCTTGTACAAGATTATCTAAAGAATTAATTAAATACGTCCCTGATCCACGTGCTGATATATCAGGTTTTATTACTTGTTGAAAATTGTTTCCTTGTGAACTAAAAGAAACATAATTTCCCAATCCGTCAACTGCTCCAATTGAAAAAACACCCCTAGAATCAGCTGGAGCAATAACACCATTTACTGAAGAATTTCCAGCAGAATTTACTAGTATTATACCCTTTTCATAAGCAATATTAGAACCCCTAGTAATAAATGCAGTAGTTCCGTTCATCTCTTCTTGAGAATAACTATAATTAGAGTTGTCATATGTTCTGTACCCGAGAGAAGTATTGGCTATTCAACCCAATAGCTTTCTTCAACAGGATTTTCTGAAGAAACATCTTCTGTTCTAAATAAATAAAATTCAGCATCAATTGCAGTTCCATAAAATTGATCTTCAATATATCCAGCAATAATACTTAAAACATTTGTCCCATGAGAATTACCAGTATAATCAAACAAATTTTCAGTTCTATCAACAAAGTCATATGTATATTTTATGTTTCCTGAACTCCTCAATCTATAAAAACCGTCCATTGTATCAACATTTCTGAAGCCCGCATCAAATACACCTACTGAAATATCACTTCCAGTAAAGCCAAGACTGTGTAGAAAATCCAAGTTAATCATTTGGATTTGATCAAATGGAACTCTATTGTTCAGATCATAATTTATTTTCTCAAATTTATCTTCAATTCTAGTCTTATTGATTCTATTATTAGATCGATTTGCATATTCTATTCTATCAACAAAATCTAAGTTTTGCAACTGATCAATTTCTTCATAATCTCCACGAACATGCACACAATTAAACCATTTAGATTTTGACAAAACATTCAATCCTTGAAAATTATCAATAATTTCTATATATGATTCATTAATAGGTACATCTCTAAAGTCTATTGGAATGTTCTTTGAAGACTTCATGTTTATAGATTTTTGACTTAATATAAGTATAGGGTTTTCAATAAAATATTCATAATTAGGTTTATCATTCAAGTAAACCCATGCATCTTCTAATTGCGCATATGTATAATATTGGAATAAAAAAAGAATAAATAAAAGTCTAAAGCCCATAATATTATGAAATTACTCCTGAACCAATTAATTCATCTTCTATATACCATGCAACAAACTGTCCTTTAGTAATAGAAGACTGAGGTTTATCAAATAAAACATATATTCCTTCCTTATATCTAAACAATATTGCTTTTTGCAATGGCTGTCTATATCTAATTCTTGCCATTACAATCATAGATTGTTCGTAAGATAATTTTAAATCTTCTCTAATCCAATGCTCCTCATTAGAATCAACTAATAAAGCATCTCTATATAATCCAGGATGATCTTTACCCATACCAACATATACAATATTATTTTCTACGTCAGTTTGTAAAACAAATAATGGTTTATTAGTACCTCCTACTCTTAATCCCTTTCTTTGACCAATAGTAAAATAAAAAGCGCCATTATGTTTGCCTACCTCTCTCCCATCATCAATTTTGTAATTGATATTCCTAATGCCTTTTATTAACTTTTCTTTTATTATTAAAGAATTATTTTCCTTCTTTTTATATAAATCACTAGAAGAATCTATTTCAATAATTAGCCCTTCTTTAGGCTTAAGTTTCTGCATTAAAAAATCAGGTAATTTAACTTTTCCTACAAAACATAATCCTTGTGAGTCTTTTTTTTCTGCATTAACCAAACCAATATCATTTGCGATCTTACGTACTTCAGTTTTTTTTAAATTTCCAATTGGAAATAAAATCTTTGACAATTGTTTCTGATTAAGTTGACAGAGAAAATATGATTGATCCTTAGATTTATCAACTCCAGAAATTAATTTGTGTATAATAGTTTTCCCCTTCTTCTCCCTGCTAATTCTTGAATAATGTCCAGTAGCAACAAAATCAGCTCCAAGATCTAATGCGATTTTCATAAAAATATCAAATTTTATTTCTCTATTACAAAGAATATCTGGATTGGGTGTTCTTCCGTGTTTGTATTCTCTAAACATATATTGTATTATTCTAGTATTATATTCTTTACTAAGATCAACAGTTTGAAATGGGATTTTTAAATTTTGTG
>LWDU01001120.1_pt1 | contig 10163 bp, 12 predicted proteins | sample 727161 | NCBI WGS metagenome assembly LWDU01 (sample SAMN04566230, study PRJNA314399) | hydrothermal vent metagenome | isolation source: deep sea hydrothermal plume seawater | place: Mexico: Gulf of California, Guaymas Basin | collected 2004-07-11 | reverse complement strand
CTAAATTAAAAGTATTTTGAGAAATATCTTTAGCTTTTTTTACTGCAATTTTTGGAATTATTAATGTATGTCCTTTAGAAATAGGTTTTATATCTAAAATAGCTAGGGCATCTTCATTTTCAGCTATTTTCTTTGAAGGAATTTTTCCCTCAACAATTTGTCTGAAAATTTGTTGTTTTTCTTGTTGTTGTTTCAACATCGATTCTAATGCATCTGAAGTCATTGAATCTATTTGATCTTGAGCTTGTTTTTTCTGGTCTTCCGGCAAGTTTTTAATTTGCTCAGAAAGTTGTTTTTTTAATTCAATTATTTGTTCTTCCGTTAGCGCCATTTATAATTTTAGAATTTACAATTTAATAGGTTTTTGGTGGTTTCTAACCAAAAGCTCTTCTATAATCTACTATTTGCACAGAAGAAACATTTTCTATTTTTTCCAAACTAGATTCAATAATTTCTGAAGATTTTTCTTCTATCCATGCCATTTTCATCATTATCGCTTTTAATCCAAAGGCTATCGCTTCTTCTTTAAATGAAATATTTTTAGCTCCTTCAGATTCCATTAATTCTGTGCATTTTTTCTTAATTTCTTCAAGATTTGTATCTGGCGAAGAAGGCATTATTTTTACTATTACTGCGACAATTCCGGACATGATAATTTTTTATTTTGACAATATATAAATGTTCTTTTTTATAAGAATTCTTTTAAAGGCTGGTTTTCATGATACCTAATGGATAAAGGAGACAAATTAATAGAGAGGATATCTAGAATTTCTGAAATTTCAAAAGAAGAAATTATTGAAAAAGTAGATGCAAAGAAGAAAAAACTTTCAGGATTGATTTCTCAAGAAGGAGCTGCACAAATAGTTGCTGCTGAAATGGGAGTTATATTAGGAGAAGAAAGAGTAAAAATTGAAGAGTTAGATTCTAATATGAGGAAAGCACACGTTGTTGGAAAAATAACAAAACTTTACCCAATTAGAGAATATAATAAAAATGGTCGTGAAGGAAAAATTGGAAGTTTTCAATTAGGCGATGAAACTTCTAATATTCGGACTGTTTTGTGGGATTCTCATCATATTGATTTATTGGAAAATGAAACTTTGAAAGAAGGGGAAGTTGTAGAAATTTCTAATGCAGGAGTTAGAAACGGAGAATTACATCTTTCTGGTTTTTCAGATATAAAAAAAAGTAATGAAAAATTTGCCGAAGTGAAAACTGAAAAAGAGACTGAAGAAGTTAATTTGAAAGATGTCGAAGTAGGTCAAAAAGTTAAATTAAGAGCAGTTATTGTTCAGGCATTTGAGCCAAGATTTTTTGAATCTAAAGATGATGGAAAAAAGAAAGGAATTTTGAATGTTGTATTAGATGACGGTACTGAAACAATTCGCGGAGTATTATTTGGAGAACAAATTAATAAGTTAGGTTTAACTGATGAAGAGATTTTTTCTGTTGAAAAATTCAATGAGAAGAAATTAGAAATTCTCGGAAATGAAAATTATTTTTTCGGGAATATAAGGAATAACGATTATTTTGGAAAGAAGGAAATGATAATTAATGGAGTTCAGGAAGTAGATCCAGAAAAACTTCTTGAAGAATTAAAAAATAAAAAGATTAGTTAAGATTTTAAACTTCCGTTTCTATTTTTATAAATGTTGATGAAAACTCACTTAGCGATAGGTGCTTTTGCTGCGCTTTTCTTTTTACAACAAGTAAGTCATAAATCTGTTTTTATAGTCACAATTTTAATTGCTAGTCTTTTGCCAGATATTGATTCTGGATTTTCAACCTTTGGGAGAAAGAAAATTTTTAAATTAATTCAGATGTTTACAAAACATAGGGGGCTATTCCATAGTTTTACATTTTGTATTGTCTTTTCTATTTTCTTAGCTTTTTATTTTCCAATTTTTGCATTTCCCTTTTTTCTAGGTTATGCTTTACATCTTTTTGCTGATGCTTGGACAATTGATGGAATAAGGCCTTTCTGGCCAACTAAACATGTTTCAAAAGGTAAGGTGAGGGTTGGAAGTCCTTTAGAAGATGTCATATTTGTAATATTTTGTATACTAAATATTTTAGCACTCTCTTTTTATATAATGCAATTTTGATTTGGATAATGTATTTTTAAGTAATATAATATTTATATATTGGATAGATTTTTAGAAGAGATGCCAAAAAATGAGGAAGAAGTTCAAGAAGATCAAGATGATCAAGATGATCAAGAAGATGTTGAAACTGAATTTTCTGAAGAAGATAAGAAAAAGAACAATGAACCAAAATTAACTGATCTTCCTGGAATTGGACCTGGAATTGCTGCTAAACTTGATGCAGCGGGAATTTATGATTTAATGGGGCTTGCTGTAATGGGTCCTAGTAATTTAGCTGAATTGGCAGGGGTTGGAAATGCAGTAGCGAGAAAAGCCATTCAGGCTGCAAGAAACATGATGAATTTAGGTTTCACAGATGGTGTGGAATTTGATAAAAAAAGAAAAGATATTCGTTATATAACTACTGGCAGTGATAGTTTCAATGATCTTCTCGGAGGAAAAGGAGTGGAATCTAGGGCGATAACTGAAGCTTACGGTGCTTTTGGTTCCGGAAAAACGCAATTGGGATTGACCTTAGCAGTTAATGCCCAATTGCCAGTTGAAGCCGGAGGAGCTAATGGAAAATCTGTTTATATAGATACAGAAGGAACTTTTAGACCAGATAGAATTAGACAAATTTCAGAAGCTGTTGGTGCAAATCCTGAAAAAGTTTTGAAAAATATTTTAGTTGCAAGAGCCTTTAATTCAGATCATCAAATTTTGTTGATTGATAAAGTAAATGAATTGATTAAGGATGGTGAGCCCATAAAATTGGTAGTAATAGACTCACTGACAGCACACTTCCGGGCAGAATTTGCCGGAAGAGGACAACTGGCAGATAGGCAACAAAGATTGAATAGATATTTACATAATCTCATGAAATTAGCTGAACAACACAATCTTGCCGTCTATGTAACTAACCAAGTTATGAGTAATCCTGCAATGATGTTCGGAGATCCTACAACTGCTATTGGTGGAAATATTGTCGGGCACGCTTCAACTTACAGAATTTATTTGAGAAGGGGAAAAGCAGGATCAAGAGTAGCAAAGTTAATTGACTCACCTAATTTACCAGATAATGAAGCCCAATTTTTTGTTACAGAAGCTGGCGTAAGAGATGATGGTTGAAAATTAGTTAGATAGGCGAGCAGGGATTTGAACCCTGGTCTTAACCTCCGCAAGGTTATATTCTATCCTGACTGAACTACTCGCCTTTATGGAGTTAATTATTTTATAGATTTATTAAATCATGCAATGTCTTATATTCATGCATTTCTTTTTTATTGAACCAAATAGGGATTTCTGTTTCAGCATCTTTCTTATCAGATGATGCATGAATTAAATTTTTTACGTTGATTTCTTTTGCATTTGCATAGTCTTTAGAAATATGTGCGAAATCACCCCTTATTGTTCCTGGAAGCGATTCATTAGGATATGTAGATCCAACAATCTTTCTCGTAACTTTTATGCTATCAACTCCTTGTAGAACCAAGGCAATTATTGGTCCTTCTTTAATATATTCTATTAAATTTTTTCTTATTTTTTCTCCGTACTTTTCTGCTATATCTTCCCTATAATGTTCTTGCGCTTTCTTATCTTCTGCCCAAATCATTTTCATTCCAGCTATTTTCATTCCAGATTTTTCAAATCTAGAAATTATTTCTCCAACTAAGTTTCTCATAACTCCATCCGGTTTGATAAGGACAAGTGTTTTTTCTATTTTCATTTAATTTTGTTAGATGGAATTGTTTTTTAAGTTTTACTATAGGAATAATTATAATCTTTCTTTCTTTTGTTTCTATATGAAAAAAGAAGAAATAATCAAGCTTACCAAGAATACTGAAATATGTAGAAATTGTAAGAATATCGTAGTTGGTAAGGGAAATGAATCTGCAGATATAATGTTTGTCGGAGAAGCTCCTGGGAGGAACGAAGATGAAATCGGAGAACCCTTTGTTGGCGCAGCTGGTAAAAATTTAGATTCTCTTTTGAATAAGGTCGGATTGAGTTTGGATGATGTTTATGTTGCTAATATTTTGAAATGTAGACCTCCAGAGAATAGAAATCCTCTGCTAGAAGAAATTAAGGCACATACTCCTTGGCTATTAAATCAGATTAAAGAAGTTAATCCAAAAATTGTATGTTCTTTAGGAAATTATGCTTCCAAGTTTTTTTTGTCAAATTGTGAAGTAGATAAAATGAAAAACCAACCAGGAATTAGTGAGATTCATGGAGTTCCTAGAGATTTAGAAATAAATGGGATTAAAATAAGATTGATTCCTTTATTTCATCCCGCAGCTATAATTTATAATCGAAGTCTAATAAATCATTGGGAAAAAGATATGGAAATAGTTAAAAATGAAATTTCTCAATAATTTTTATTTATAGAATCTTGAAGAGTTATATTTTTAAATTTATAATGCGCCTCTTTTGTTTTAATTTTTCCAATTTTTTCTTTTAAAGTATATTTAATTTTTCCTTTTTCAATATATTTTCTAAGTTTCATGATTTTACTTCAAAAAACATTTTTAATGATTTTGCTTTAGATTTTATTTCCCCAATTATTTTTTCCATTTTTAAATTAGCAGATTTGTATTCTTTTGATTTTACAGTTATTGAAAATTTCGAAGATCCTAAATAACTAATCTCAGAATCTTTCCTATCTAATAATTCTTTAATTTCTTCAATACCCGAAGAAGATTTTGATTTGATTATAATTATTTTTCTAACTTCTTTTTCTTTTTCTCTCTTTTCTTTAAGAATTTTTTCTAGTTCCTTTGCTTCTGCATCATTTACAAAGTCTCTTATTAATTCTGGATTTTCTCTGGCGTTATCAAGAAACTCATATAATTCGTAATCCTTTTTTATTTCTTCAATTACTTTTTCAGTTTTTTCTTTCAAGATAGTTTTTAATATATTTTTAAGAATTGTTTTCTTTTTGTGTTTTTCTAATACTTCCTCTTTTTCTTTAGTCGTTACTCTTCGCAAACTTAATTCAGGATGGCCTTTCCTTATTTTTAATATTTTACAAACAACTTTTTTATTAGGTGCGATAAAATCTCTTATATTTCTAATTCTTCCAGGTGAAACTTCTGAGAAATTCATGCTTCCTTCACCGTTTTCTTCAATTTCTAAAAAAACTGTTGTTTTTTCTATTCTTTTTACGGTACACAATACTATATCGTCTTCTTCAAAATTCATATTATTTTTTCTATTTTCGCTTTTATTTTCGCTTTCCCACCAGTCGGCTTGATCAACAATTTGTTACAATTTTCACATTTTAGCCAAGTAGATGCTTTTCCAAAAGTAATTTGTGATAATCTGCATCTCGGACAAATTAATTTCAAAAATTTTTTCTTCATCATTAGTATCTTCATTGAATATAATTTTTAAAGATTTCTAGTTTATTTAACCGGATAAAGCATTTTCTTTAATCTATTAACTCTTCCAGTATTTTTTATTAATGATTTTTTAGAAGAATAATCATGTTTATTTCTTTCAAAATGTTTCTTCAATTTTTCAGTTTTTCTCTGAATATTATGAAATTCACTATTGGCTTCCAAATTATTCGCCTTTAAGATTTTTTCTATTTTTTTCCCATATGAATTAATCCTATTTTTTCACTTGAATTTCCTTCTTTTGAAAGTTCAACTACCTTTTTGTCAATATCCGCTACTTTCAATTTTCCAACTGTTTCTTGTTTTTCCATGTATTTCTTATCTAAAGTGGTTTTAAAAATCTTTTTATAGCCCCACCCGGATTCGAACCGGGGTCTCCGGGCCCAAAACCCGACATCCTTGACCACTAGACTATGGGGCTATGCTTTCACGAAAGAAATGGAATTTATAAGCTTAATGTTTATATCTTCCACGTTTTTCTACTTTTTTCAATCTTTCTAAAACTTCTTTGTTTTTTTCTGATTTTGAATAGCCTTTTAATACAGAAAGAAAAAGCTTTTTGTAATTTTCTGAATGTTTTGCTTCTAGAGCTTGCTTTATTAAATGAATGTCTACCGCTTTGTCTTCAATTTTTTCTGATTGAAAGCCTAATCCAAAATCTATGAAGAATACTTTATCTTTTTTCCAAAGCATATTCGAGGTTGTTAAGTCCCCATGAATTATTCCGTTATCATGTAGCTTTGCTATATTTTCTCCAATTTTTTCACAAATTTTTTCTTTTTCCTTTAGATTATCAAGACTTTCAGATAATCTTTTTCCAGAAATAAAACTCATTTTTATTTCTTTTTCTCTCTCAGATGATTCTATTACTTCTGGTGTTGGGATAATCTTATTAGCTTTTTCAAGAAGTTTTGTTTCTTTCCTATTTCTTCTTTTTCTTATTTTTTCATCTAAGCTAGGTTCTCTGTAACCTTTTTCTATTCTTTTTTTTATTATATTCTTTCCAGATTTTATTATAATTGCTTCAGCGCCGCGTGCAATAATTTTTTCCATTATATCTTGAATTTCTTTTTCCCCAACTTTCTTGCCAATTTCATCATTGTTTTCTGATCTAATTCTCCTCCAGCCATAGCAGATTGTGATTTTGTAAGTTCTTTTAACATTTTGTATTGTTTTATTAAAGATCTTATGTCAGTTATTTTACATCCTGCTCCTTTTGCTATTCTTTGCATTCTAGAAGTTTGTTTTTCAAGAATTTCTGGATTTTCAATTTCTTCTTCTGTCATAGAGTTTATAGCATTTTTCCAGATTTTTATTTTTTCTTTTTGAGTTGCTAATGCTTTATCCGGAATTTTTTCTTTTTTCAGACCAGGAATCATTCCCAGAATTTTATCCATTGAACCAATTGATTCTATAGACTCAAGTTGAGTTTGAACATCTCTTAATGTTAATTTTCCTTCCTCCATTCTCTTTTGAGTTTTTTCAATTTCTTTTTGATCTACAACAGAAGTTATTTTCTCCATCAAAGATTCTAAATCCCCCATCCCCAATAGTCTAGAAAGAAAAGATTCCGGATTAAAATGTTCTAGATCAGATGCTTTTTCTCCAGTACCAATAAAGATTACTGGGACTTTTGATTCATAACAAGCTGTTAAAGCACCACCTGCTTTTGCAGATGAATCCATTCTGGTTATTATGACTCCGGTTATATTAACTGCTTCTTTGAACGTTTGTGTTTGTTTTTTTGCTGTTTGTCCAATATCTGCTGGAATAATAAGGAAAGTTTCTGTAGGTTTTACTTTTTTAGAAATTAAACTTATTTCTTTTACCAATTCTTTATCTAAAGCATCCCTTCCTGCAGTGTCTATAAGTATCAGGTCATATTTTTCAATTTCCTTCTTATTTTTCTCCCATATTTTTAACGGATCTTTTTCTTCTGGATCAATAAATGAAATAATATTTAGTTTTTCGGAAAGTTGTTTCAATTGCTCAGAGGCTGCTGGACGATGTACGTCTAATCCAACTGTACAAACTTTTTTCCCTCTTTTCGAATAATATAATGCTAATTTAGAAATTGTAGTTGTTTTTCCTGCTCCGTAAAGTCCTAGCATTAAAAATTTATTTTTCTTTTTTAATTTTACTTCACGCGTTTCACCTAGAATCTTTATCAATTCATCATGTAATAATTTTATTATATGCTCTTTTTTCTCGATTTCTTTTATTCTTTCATCCAAAGCCGCCTTTTTTATTTTTTTAGTTATTTCAAGCACTAATTGAACATTAACATCTGCTTCAATTAAGGCTCTTTGTAAATCTTTTATTATGGAATCGACCAACTTTTTGTCTAAGAATATGGCGTTCGCTATCTTATCTGTCGTTTTTTTCAATGTCGCGGATAATTTACCTAACATAAAAATCGAAGGAAGAGATTAGTTAATAAAGTTTCCCTAAAGGGAAAACTAAACGTAAAAGAAAATCTTAGTTTTCTGAATCTAAATCCAATTTTTTTAGTATATCTTCTTTTTTGAAATCTTCCAAATCTTGATAATTCTGTCCGGTTCCTAAGAAATAAATTGGTTTTCCGGTTACATGAGATACTGATAAAATTGTTCCGGCTTTTTCATCAACATCTGCCTTTGTTAAGATTATCCCATCTATCCCAATTGATTCGTCAAAGGTTTTTGCTTGCTCTGTTGCGTCATTTCCAGTTATACTTTCTCCAACGAATATTTTGAGATCTGGTTGGGATATTCTGATTATTTTCGCCATTTGTTTTATTAAATTTTCTTTAGTATACATTCTTCCTGCAGTGTCAATTATTGCACATTTTATTTTGTTTTTTTCAGCGAATTTTCTAGTATCAAATGCCACTGCTGCAGGATCTGAATTATAATCTTGCTTGATTACTGGAATCTTTAATTTTTCTCCATGTATTTCTAATTGTTCAATTGAAGCTGCTCTGAATGTGTCTCCCGCTCCCAAAACGCAAGAAATTTTTTCCTTTTTTAATTTGTGAGCTAGTTTAGCAATTGAAGTTGTTTTTCCAGCTCCATTTATTCCAAAGATAATTATTACATAAGTTCCTTCTTTTTTCTTTATTTCTTCTATTAAGTTCGGAGGTTCTTTCAACACGCCGGATATGGAATCTTTTAAGCTTTCGTTAAGTATTTTTTCTATTTCTCCTTTTTTCACCGGAATTCCTACAAGATCTTCGATTAAATTTTCCTTAATTTTATCTACCACAGACAGCGCAACATTATTAAAAATTTCATCAAATTTTTCTTGAGTTAAAGTTGTGGTGTTTATTTTCAAATTTATTTTTTTAAAGAATCCCTTTTTTTCAACATTTTTTTCTTTTTTCTTTTTTTCTTTAGGTTTTTCTTCTAGCTCTTTTTTTCCATCGAGAGTTTCCTCTATTTCTTCTTCTTCTTTCTTTATCCACGATTTTAGTTTATTTTTTAGCGATTTAAACATAATTTTATGATGAATTTGAAGGTTTTAAAGGTAAGGGTGTACCTAATAAAAAGTATAAATATTTCGTAACTTTAGAGTATTTATCAGTTGAATCCTAACAATCTTTATAACTTTCTTGTGTCTTTCTAATAGATGAAAGGAATATTTATTATTCTGGATGGTGTCTCTGATCAACCATGTCAAATTTTGGGACAAATAACTCCCTTGCAGGCGGCTAAAACTCCCCACTTAGATGAGATTGCCAATAAAAGCAAAATTGATTATTGCTATACTGTGAAAGAAGGAGTCATACCTCAGTCTTCAAGCGCGATTGTTTCATTATTAGGCTATGATCCTGGATCTGTTTCAAGAGGAGTTTTAGAAGCGCAAGGGGCAGGAATAAAGTTAAAAAAAGGAGATCTAGCTTTTAGAACAAATTTTGCAACAATAGAGGATTTGAAGAGTAAAAATATATTGGATAGAAGGGCTGGAAGAACTTTATCAACCAAAGAATCTCAAATTTTAGCTAAGGCAATAAATGATAATGTAAAATTGCCTTTCGAATTTGAATTTTATTCAACTGTCCAACATAGAGGAGTCCTTGTTTTTAGAGGGGGATTTTCGGATAATATTACTTATTTAGATCCAGATTATGGATCTGGAATTGCTTTAACTGAATCTTCTAATAAAATAAAAGATTCTAGGCCCCTTGATGAAGAAGAAGATTCCAAACTTACGGCCGATTTACTTAATAATTTTGCTAGGCAAGCTCATAAAGTTTTAGATTCCCACCCATTAAACATTTCTAGAGCTAGAAAAGGCCTTTATTCCGCTAATTTTTTACTTTGCAGAGATTGTGGAAATGTTCCCACCAAACTTAAAAAATTAAAAGGGAAATGGATGGCTTCAGTCTATAATCCTCTTGAAATAGGGATTGCAGAATCATCAAAAATGGAAATTCATAAATTTGCCTATCCAAAAATGAAAGGAATTGATATTTATGCAAATCTTTATTCTGGTTTAAAAAAAGCAATAAAATATTCTTTAAAGATGGTAAAAAAGAATTTACATAAAAAAGATTATTTTTTTATCCACATAAAAGAAACAGATCTTCCTGGCCATGATAATAAACCTTTGGAGAAAGTAAAGATGATTGAATTATTAGATAAGAGATTTTTTTCTTCTCTTAAAAATCTTGTATTTAAGAACAATGCTAAGTTAGTTATTA
>LWDU01043967.1_pt1 | contig 10168 bp, 10 predicted proteins | sample 727161 | NCBI WGS metagenome assembly LWDU01 (sample SAMN04566230, study PRJNA314399) | hydrothermal vent metagenome | isolation source: deep sea hydrothermal plume seawater | place: Mexico: Gulf of California, Guaymas Basin | collected 2004-07-11 | reverse complement strand
TTCAAAAGAACAGTTCTCCTTTATTTTAGTCAAGGCTAAGCCCACATTATCGTTTGGATGTAATCGCATTTTATACACTTTCTGTCTTTTGGCTCAGCGGAAAAAACATCGCCTTACATTGTAATGGGCTTATGTGTGTTTGACTCATGTATTATGGTTAGGATGGATTGCGCTGATTTTAAATTATCACGTTGAAACACTTTATTGAATGAGTCTGTATGCACTTTCAACACTGGCATCATTATGAATAATCTCTGCCAAGGCAGTAGTCATACCCTCTATGTTAGAATGTCCCCAGATGTTCCGTCCCATGGTAACCCCTGCTGCTCCAACATTCATAGCATCATGAACCATTTCCAAGATTGCCCTGTCAGAATCAATTTTTGGTCCACCTAGTATCAAAACTGGAACAGAACAATTATCCAGCACTACTTTGAAGCTCTTTTTGTCACCTGTGTAAAAAGTTTTGATAAAATCAGCCCCGGTCTCGCTTGCTACACGTGCCGCAGCCGCAACTTTTTCAGGTGTTCTCATCTCCGTGTTCGGCCATCCGCCCGGGATACTTTCCACCATCAATGGTATTCCCCACTTTTGACATTCTCCGGCCAAACATACTGCGTTCAGAACAGAGTCTGTTCCGGAAAAACGCTTGAAGTAATCATCTTCCGGAGTACACCAAGGATAGACCTCCACCTTAATTCCGTCTATTCCTAGTCTAATAGCTGTTTCTACAATAGGAACAACCGTCTCTGGAGTCACGTCAACACTCAGCCAACACCCACCATTACCCAGTTCTTCAGCAGCTTGTATGGTGGAACCGTAAGGAGTGAGGATCGCATCGGCACCTGCACTAATCACGGTTCTGATAACATGATTAGAGTCTTTCAAGCCAGTCACGGTATCAAATACCCGTGCATGATCCATGGCAACTACTAATGCTCGGTTATTCTTCCTAAAAAGCCGACGTGTTCGGAGTGTGTTTTGTTTTATCATAGTTTTTTTCACCTGCTAAAGAAGTTTTAAAAGTTACACAAAATGGATTCTAAAAAGGGAATGACTCTTTCCGAGTCTAATTTTGATGTCCTTGCCTTTCACAAAATTATTTTTTTACACAAGACCGTTAATGGGTGCAACTCCACTTTATGAAAGTATGACTAGTATCACATTCGACGTTTTTCATCCTGAGTTGATGCGTACTTGGGTTGCATCCCATGATTGTACGCCGCTGACGATTACATCATGGGCCAAATCAGTAATCCTATTTAATGATTCAAGGTATTCGTTGAATTTCAGGATCAGTGAACAAATCCTTCGCATCAACGCTACGTGTACTGAATTCACTTACTACCGCACCCTGAGGACCTCCCTGAAACCAATGCCAAGTTAAAGGTGGAATCGTAAATTGGTCTCCAGGTTTGAGAACAATTTCGTGCCATACGGTGTAATGCTCTTTGCGGTGTTCTGGTGGTTTTGCTTTTGGTTTCTTTGTTGTTTCTCCTTTAACATACAGATAGACGACACCCCATCTACATCGGAAAGTTTCCTGTTTCCCAATATAATCAAACTCTGGAATTGGCGGGTGAATGTGCTGGGGGCATGTCTGCCTTGGCATTAGAACCAACTCTTTAGCACAATATTTTTCATCATTAAAATAAACAACCAAAGCAACCCCAGTTTGCTCGTATTCACCAAGACCTAAATCATTAATTTCAATTGTATCTTGTTCTTCAGTAGTCAATACAATACCTGCTTTATCTAGATATTCGTGGGCTATTTTTTGCCAATTTTTTACTTCTATTTGTGTCAATGCCATAATCAATTTCTCAACAAATTAGTTAATAATAATTCAGTATTTCCGTAAAAATACGGACAAAATATTTGGTGATCAAAATAATTTAAATCTCGTTCATGTTTTAAAGATCTTCAAGGAGTACTTTTTCTGTGACTATCTGATCCTTTTCAAATGATAGTTTGGGAGTTATACCTTCCTTAGAGAGAGATGAGTGGTATTCTTTGACTGCATTGAGAGGACTCAATTCACCTTCAATAACCGATCGCATCAAACTGACTAGCGTGACTGGAGACTCAGCTAAATTGATTTTCCTGCCAAAGAGGGCTACTCTTGCACCGTATTTTTCACTCTGCCGAACCAGTTCAAAAGTATCCCTAGTTGTTCCTTTACCTCCTCCAAGTACTCCTATAATCAGTTCCCCCGGGTGGTAGGAGCACAAATCCTCCATAGCCTTTGGCCCATTGAAAGGTATTTTGAGAAATAGAGGGCTGTCTTGCCGTGTCAGGCCTGCAAGGCAGCGAACGATACAGTCATTTATATACTCTGGGAGTTTGTCTTCAGAAATATCAATGTCAATCTGCGGATTGAAAACCTCCAGGAAGTAGCGCATTCCAGTACTGGATAGCTCACTTAGAAAGCCTCTTAAACCCTCAAGGGATTCTATATCTTTTTCAATATCATTTGAAAAAGTGATTGAATAAAGTCCTAAATCAACCAGTGGAATTAGCCTATTTAGGTGAAGAGTTCGAAAATTTTGAGATGGATATTGCTGATATACTGAATGACGAAGTCCCCAGATATCTGTAGTGTCGTTGTATCGAACTGCGGGAGATACAGGAGAATTTTCAAAAATACCTTCTTCTATCAAACTTTCTGCACCTGAAGCAGACATCAGCATCAAATCCACTAGACCACTTGAGACCATTTCACGCATCGCCTGTAAGTATTCTGGGTAAGACCTGGGGCGGGAAGCATCTTCAAGCTGAGCTCCTGTACAAAAAATACCACCTCCCATATCTGCATCCTTTGCATCAGCAATGATAAAATCAGAAGGTTTGTATTGACCTCGTCGTATTTGTTCAAGTTTGGTGTCTAGCGATTTTTCCATTAAATATCTCCCCTTGAACTAATTTTAAATTTATAGTAATTCAATATTTTTGTTCTTAAAGTCTAAATAATTTAATGTTCTTGAAGTTTTACTTAAATCAGGCTACTTTGTGGCTAATTATGACTGATGCTTAAATATGTCTTTTAGGTATGATTCAGGGAAGGGATTCCTCTAATTTATACTAAACAAGTGTATTACTTTAATTTGACAATAAATATTTAGAGACAATATAATCAATTACATAATTAGAATAATTTATATATTGGATTATTTCAAACTAAAATCTACAAATTATTAACCAATTAAATCAATTGATGCCTTCTACTAACTCGCCCTTGCTGATGGGTATTGATGCTGGAACAAGTCGTGTAAGAGCACTACTGTTTGAATTGGATGGGACATTGGTGGCAGAGGCAAGTGATGATCCTACAGTCAAATGTTCTAGGCCTGGTTGGGCCTCAACCGAGGCACAAGATCTTTTTAAATCCTGTCTGAATGCCATCCGGTCAGTTGTAGCAATGGTGGATAAACCTAAAAGGATACGTTCTGTTGCAGTTGCTAGTGTTGCAGAGGCAGGAGTGCCAATCGACGCAGTGGGAGATGCAGTCTATCCAATAATTGCTTGGTATGATTGCAGAACACTACCTCAAGCGAATTGGCTCAAGCAACATATTGGTGAAGAAAGGCTTTACAGAATAACAGGGCTCAACATAAATCCTATTTTTGGACTCTGCAAACAACTGTGGATCCGTGAAAATGCTCCTGAAGCTTTCAGAAAGACTGTGCGTTGGTTAAATACTGCTGATTTTATAGCTTGGAAACTCTGCGGAGTCCCAGCTACGGATTATAGCCTCGCTTCACGAACTTTTGCACTGAACATCCAAAATCTTGAGTATGAGAATGAACTGTTAAAGGAAGTTAGAATTCCTTGTAATTGGTATCAGACATTAGTTCCATCAGGAACTTTTCTAGGCAATGTACTTCCTGAAACTGCAAAAATCACTGGTCTTTCATCAGACTGCAAAGTTTCATCCGGAGGACATGATCACTTAGTTGGCGCACTGATCGCTGGTGCAACAAATCAAGGAACGCTGATAAATTCCATGGGTACTGCTGAAGCAGTGACATTGTTCTTGGACAAACCTATTTATGACAAAGCGGTCGGTTCCCATGGTTATGTACAGGGAGTTATTGTAGCAGATCGTCCCTATTATTATCATCTTGGCGGGCTTTTCACTTCCGGAGGTGCGGTCCAGTGGTTTCACAGACTTACAGAGCAACGCTATTCCCATGAAGAACTCATCAAAGACGCATGGGGACTTCCCCCAGGTGCAAACGGTGTTCTTTTCCTACCGCAAATGCGTGTTGGATCACCACCAAATCCTGCCGAAATGTCAAGAGGAGCTTTTATTGGATTGGGTACTGACACTGACCATACTGTGCTCTATCGTTCCATGCTTGAAGGTATGGCCTTTGATGTGAAGATGATTGTGGAAGGAATAAGTCAACTTAAGAAAGCACCAGAAATTGAAAATATCCATTGTTTTGGTGGAGAAAGCCGGAACGATCTGCTGATGAAGATCAAGGCCTCAGTTTTAAACCGTGTTTTAACTAAAATGGATATGCCAGAAACTGTCAGTCTTGGAGCAGCCATTCTTGGAGGAATTGGAGCAGGAATATTCACTAATCTTCAGGAGGCCATTAATGGACTGCGGTTCAATACTTATGAGATCCTTCCACAGTCTGAATGGGTGGAACACTATCAAAAGTTTTATGATGATGTTTATTCTGATGCTTGGAAACAGATTAGGCCTCTACAGAAAAAGTTACTGAAAGCCTGTCCTCCAAATGATAATGATTCATAATAGTGTAAACTAAAACAGATTAAAGACTAAATTGATAATTATCACAACTCAATTCAATGTTTGTTTCAAAATAATGTGCCACACAAATGATGTCATGAGATTTGGCTCATCTTAGCTTGAAGCTTAATATGGATAACATCTACTACTTTCGTTTATATTTTAATGACTCTGGGGTAAAAAAAGTATGGCTAACTTGCCATCATGAGTAATTCTTCAGGAGATACAGTGCCTGTCTGATATAACTTTTGTATCGAAACTGCTGCGGCAAGGTTTCCTAGACAGGCACTATTATAAGCATCTTGCCCGCTTACTAATCCTATGCATATTCCCGCCAACATACTATCTCCAGCACCCACTGTGTCAATTTTTCCGGTTATCTTTATGCTTGGGATTTCTTTAATTACTCCATCATCCACAAGAATACAACCATTTATCCCACGAGTAATAAAGATTGTATTTTTTAACTTTTTGTAAAGTGTTTTTGCTGTCTTGATAACATTTTCCCTGGTGACGCCAGCGCCTTTAGGGGTGGTATTGTCGACCATACTCTCAGCAGTGAACTCATTTAATTTAAGTATTGCACTTGGAAAATCGTCGCTATTATGACGACTATCAACTATAAAAAGTGTATCGCAAAATTTGTTGATCAATATTAACAGCTTTTCTATAAATTCATCCACAAAAAGACTCCCCGCAATTTGCTGACTAATTATAACAATATCTTGATTTTGTAAATTTTTTTCCAGGAGTGATAGCAAACAATTCAATGTCTCTGTATCCAGTTTGTTGAAATTGCCAAAGTCAATCCTATTAAGCTCATTCTTATCTTTATAAGGCTTCACATAAGATGGAGTAGCCCAGCACTGTTCTTGTATTATCATTCCTTCAGAATTGACATTGAGTTCATTTAATTTTTGCATTAATTTTTCTCCCCATAGATCATTGCCTATGACTCCGAAAGCTAGCAAATCTTTACAACCTAAAGCATGTAAATTATTAACAATATTGCCTGCTCCTCCGAGACTGTATTCTTGTAGATCAATTGGCCAAGTAGATAACCCTGTCTCTAGGGATTTTTCTGAGGCAATCTCGTTTAAGAACCAGTAGACATCCAGACAAAAATCACCAATAACAGCAATTTTAGCTGTTTTAGCTTTACTTAGAATATTTTCAATAAGTTGTTTATTCAAATTATTTTCAGATCAAAATAATTTTTTCAGGAAGATATATGTTGCTTTACTACTTTTCGTTTCTGAAATCATATTAAGCTAACACCAGTATTTAAATTATCAAGGACAAAAAGGAAATAAATTCGGGGCAGATGTGTATTCTTTCAGAAAAGAACATTCAAACAACCTATGATTCCAATTATGCTTTCAGGGTATTTTATAATGACCAACGTGAAGTTAATATTACTTCTTAAATTTATTATCCCAACGTTCAGCCGCTATTATGGAATCTCGTCAGGCACGAATTTAAGATTTTGGAATTTATGATGATTTACTCTGGAGAGTGGGAAAGGATTGCTTAATTATGGGAAAAAATAAGTTGTCACCTAATAATTAATATGTGTATTGGCTAAAATACCTGTCAATAAATTAATACTAATCCAATTCATGTCATATTACCCTGCACCATAAGTCTCACAACTTCTTCTCTATTAATTCCATTAATCATATGGTCACCTACCAATCTTCCCTGTCTTAGAATTGCAATCCTGTCAGCAATCTCGAAGATGTCGTTGAGATTATGTGATATTAAAATAATGGCAATATTCTGTTTTCTAAGTCTACTAATCAGCTGCATTACTTTACGTTGTTCTGGCACTCCGAGTGCTGCCGTAGGTTCGTCCATGATTAGTAACTCAGCTTTCCAGTATATTGCCCGGCAGATGGCAATTGCCTGCCTCTGTCCACCTGAAAGTCTGAGTACTGGTTGATGGAGTGAAATTTCAGGTATTTCGATATCTAGTGACTCCAATATCTGTCTGGATTCTGACAGCATCTTTTCCCGATCAAGAATATTAACTAGACCAAATAGATTCAAGAGAGGTTCTCGTCCCAAGAAAATGTTTGCTCCAACATTTAGGTTATCAGCTAATGCTAAATCTTGGTAGATAGTTTCGATTCCTAAATTTCTCGCGTATTTGGGGTTACTAATTTTAAGATTAGTACCATTGTAGCTCATTTCTCCGTCATCTTGATGGTAAACTCCTGAGATGATCTTTATAAGAGTTGATTTTCCTGCTCCATTATCACCAGCAAGAGCTAAAACCTCTCCACGTTTTAGACAAATAGACACTTCAGAAAGTGCTGTCACACCACCAAAATGTTTGGTAATTGAATTTACTTCAAGTAAGTTCTCACTCATTTGCAACGCCAGTTATTTGTGTTTTTGATTGGTCAATGAGTACAGCAACAATAATTACCAGGCCGACTGCAAGGAACTGCCAGAAGGAATCGACATCCACAAAAACAAGTCCAAACTGAATAACTGCGATCACGAGAGCACCTACTACAGTTCCAATAATTTTCCCGGATCCTCCGTAGAAGCTGGCCCCACCAATAAATACCGCAGCAATGGAATCAAGAAGCATAGGTTCACCTGCCTGAGCAGCCCCAGCAGAGAATCTAGCTGTGTAAACTAGTCCTGCTAAGAAAGCACAAAAGGAGGAAAGTACGAAAATAAGTATAATATGACGTTCAACATTGATTCCTGATCTAATTGCTGCCTCCCTGTTGCCGCCTATGGCATAGGTATATTGCCCAAATTTGGTTTGAGAAAGGATGAAGTGAAAAATAATCACCACTACAATGACAATCAGCACTACAATAGGTATACCAAGAATTTTCCCAGTTCCTAGTTTATAAAGCCAGTCATTGTCTACTGGAACTGTCATACCATCGGCAATGATAAAACCTGAACCCCTAGCTACTCCATACATTCCCAATGTCCCAATGAAGGGAGGAACTTTCAATTTGGTGACTAACAACCCATTAATCAATCCTGGGATGAGGCAGACCAGAAAAGTAAGTAGAATCCCAATGGCTAATGCCACACCATGGGCTTCCCCAGAGAAACTCTGAACAACTGTAGCCAAAACAACTGCACTCAGTCCCATGACGAAGCCAACGGAAAGGTCGATACCCCCTGAAATTATGACCAGTGACTGTCCTATGCCAAGAAGAAGTGGAGCAGTAGCAAAAATCAAAATGCTCTGAACGTTGAAACCGTTAAAAACAAAAGATGATGAATAACTTACCTGTGCCCAGATTTCAAAAAACAGGACCATTACCAACAAAAAAAGCCAGGACCAGATGTCACGGATCCATTCACCTCGATGGATGGAACCAGAAAAAGTTGAAATGTTCATTATTAATAAATGCGAAGGGGGGGGGCGGACTGGTAATTACCAGCCCGTAAATATGTTGGTTTCAGAAAGGATGGGTTAGTCGGAGTAGATGAACTTTAATATATCTGGATCGTCAATATTTGAAGCATCCATGACTGTAAATCCGGTTCCTATGGTCACAGGAATAGACTGGCCAGTTAGGGCTGCATAGGCTGTTACAACACCATAGTATCCGATTTCAGCAGGATGCTGAGCTATTGCTAAATCTATTAAACCACTTTTAATATCATTCACGATCCTTGTTGGAGCATCAAAAGCGACAACCTTAATTTTCCCTGCTTTGCCGATAGCTTTCACCCCATCAGCTGCACCGATGGCAGAAAAGAGATTCGCGCCAAAAACTCCTGACAAACCTGGATTTCTGGCAACAACGGCTTGAAGTTGAGCAGCAGCTTTGTTGGCATCATCATCATTGAATTGAGTTTTTAAAAGGGTTATGCCGGGATAGTTTTTGATCTCAAGCTTAAAACCTTCTTCACGCTGGTCAGTTGTTGAAACCCCAGGCACAGTGTTCGACACGTAGACCTTTCCCTTGTTATTAATTGATTTGGCGAGAGCTCTTGCAGCCATTCTGCCACCTAAAACATTATCTGATGCTATATATGATAAAGGAAAATCGCCACGGCCTGATCCGTCTTGATACATCCCATCATCAATGAAAGTATCGACGGTGATCACCTTGATCCCCTGATCTACCGCTGCTTGAAGAGGTGCAATCAACTGGATCTTGTCTGTAGGTGCTATTAAAATAGCATCGGGTTTCTTTGCAATGATAGCATTCAGTATTGGGACCTGTACAGAGACATTCCATTGTTTTGGAACCTGGAAAAGGAGGTTGACTCCCAATGCTTCCGCTGCATGCTTTGCCCCTCTATGCATCGTGAAATAAAAGGGGTCGACTACGCCCGGTAAAAGTGCGATTGTTAGTTTCTTGTGAGAATCTGCCAGTATAACTGAAGCCATAGGCATCAAGAATGCTAACAAGGACAAGGATACCAAACATTTTTTTATCATTTTCATATTAGCCTCTTATGATAAATTAGGATTGAAAATATGCTCACCATTAAGCATGTCAAGGATGCTAACAAAGATTATTTACTTTGTCAACAAAATAATTTAACTTTTATTATTAGTTTGATTAAGATTATATTTTTGTCTTGGTTCACTAGAAATACGAAAAATTGGTATATAGTTTTCTGACAGATATTCTTAATTTCATCAATACCTTGATTTACTCCTGTGATATATGAAATCGCTTCATTCACTGTTATTTTATCTGTATCTAGAACTAACTCAATTGCCCCACGACGTGATGTTGACAAGATTTTCATGCTTAATTTAAAAGGTACTATTGTTGTTGACATTCCCTATTTGATCTAGTAGCCTGTCACTAAAAATGAGAAGGTTTGGGATCTAATTTTTTAAAAAAAGTATAATATTAAGGAACTAGGGTAATTATTTAATGTGTCGATCCCTTTCGTTATGAAGACCACAGCTAATTAAGAGGAACATGAAAAAAATATTGAATGACCCATTTAAATATGTGGATGAAATGCTTGAAGGACTCTGCTTAGCACATCCTGATTTATATCGTCAGACAGGTGAAGCCGGCCGTGTCATTGCTCGCACCTCGGAAATAGCAGACGGCAAAGTCGGCATAGTTACCGGTGGTGGTTCCGGCCATTTACCGGTCTTCACAGGTTATGTCGGAAAAGGTCTCTTGGATTCCTGTGCAATTGGAGATGTTTTCGCCTCACCCTCAGTGGAACAGATGTCAGACGCCATGCGAGCAGCCAATGGTGGAGCAGGAGTTCTGCGGCTTTACGGGAACTATGGCGGTGATGTCATGAATTTCGATATGGCCGGTGAGATGCTTGAAATGGAAGACATCTCTTCAACTACAGTTCTTTTAGCGGATGATGTGGCCTCTGCTCCGAAGGAAGAACGTGAGAAACGCCGTGGGGTGGCCGGGATGGTCTATGCTTTCAAAA
>LWDU01032482.1_pt1 | contig 10168 bp, 8 predicted proteins | sample 727161 | NCBI WGS metagenome assembly LWDU01 (sample SAMN04566230, study PRJNA314399) | hydrothermal vent metagenome | isolation source: deep sea hydrothermal plume seawater | place: Mexico: Gulf of California, Guaymas Basin | collected 2004-07-11 | reverse complement strand
TGTCTTTTAAATTGGGAATATAAGCATATTGCGACTTATAATAAGTAATTAAGTTTAAAATATCATCTTTATAATTATCGAAAATATCTTGCCATTCTTCGGCAATTTTATCGGCTTCTGCTGAATGTCTTTTTTTTAACATCTTACCATATTCGCTTTGCTTATATTTACCAAAATATTTTCTTTCAGCGGTTGTTAATCGCTGCGAGGCTGTATTTCTATTAGATCTAGCGGCGTCATATTCTTCCTTCGCTAAAATTTGTTGATTTCTTTTTTGTGTTTGGAGGTATTGTGTCATAGTTGTATAATATTAAGATTTTAATTCAAATAACTGTATCCAGAAGTACCATCATAAGCTGTTAAATTACCCATAACAGCGAAAGTTTCGCTACTTGCGGCGGAATTTGCGGAGGAAACGGCGGCTGCTTTAGCAGAAGCAATGCCGGATGAAACATTGGCACAGCTAAACATTGACAATAACCCATTATCATCTCCAACGGCTCCAGATTGTGGAATTTCAATTTTATTAAATCTTCCCCCATATGATTGGTCTAGTCTTCCATATGTTCGGTCATTTCTTCTCATATTATAGTAAATACGTCCGATTACAGTAATAATTGTTCCTGCAACAATAAGAGCAATTAAAGCGACCCCAACAATTCTAGGAAACCAAGGTTGTCTCATCAAAAATGAAATAATCAAAACCATAAAAACACCATAAACAATATTTTTCATAATACCTCTTAATTCGTTGTATCGGTCATATTCATATTGTCCGATTTGAACCATTTTTGTTCTTCTGTATTTGTTAATTCATCTTGCATTGTTTTGCCTACCGCAATTTGGTCTGCCAAATCTTCTCTGCTTCTTGTTACATTTATTTGAGTAGAAGTATACATTCCTTTTAGCTTTCCAAATAAATTTTGTCTAATTGTAACTAATTCTTGAATTCTTTTTCGAATTCGTTCTTCTTGTTCATTAGCATCTGGCGATGATTTATTTATACCCTGTAAATTAGCAAACATATATCTTTCAAGTTCTTGCAATTCTTTAATTTGCTTAATAGTATTTTCGTGCTTTTCTGCTAATTTTGCTGGACGGGTATTTTTATTGTAATTGTCTTGAGCTCCCTGAACTGACATTTATATATTAACTTATGATAAAAAATTAATATATAATTAAATAGCCCTTCTAAAATTAATGATTGTTGTTACTACTAAAACAATTGCTAAAATACTCATGAAATAGAAACTCATTTCTTCTGCTTGTTTTTTTAACATAATAGAATTTCTTTGAGCTTCAATCGTTGGATCTTTTCCTTCTTTACCACCTAGTTCCATTAATTTAGCATATTTTTCTTCAAAAGAACTTAAATCGGAATTTAATTGTGTTTCAGAGTCAGAAGTAGTGCTTTGCAATTGTTTATTTACACCATCTAAATGATTTATTTGATCGTATAAACTCTGTGCTTCGTCTGATATTTTTTGGTTTTTTGCTTCAATCGCATTATATTTTTTATAAAATTGAGATGTTCTTCCAGTTTCAATTCCAGCAGCTTGTTTGCAAGCCAATTGGTATGCTTTATCTTGTCCTGAACCTTTTTCTAATCCAAACGCTGACGCAATATCGGTGCATCTTTTAAGGTGTTGTCCATTAATTTCTCCATATGGTTTACCCCCTGTACCACCTCCACATTCACAACATCCATCTTTAATTGTCTTACCACTACCATCGCTATAATTTGAACCGCCTACATATTTTTCTTGTCCAATAGTTATTGTACCATCGGAGCATTTACCTGGTGTTATATTTCCACATTTTTTATTTATTTGGTTTCTCATTCCTTTATATGTATCTTTGCATTCAGCAATAAAAGGACCTTTTATTTGACACCCAGCTACACAAGATTTTCTTTTATTCGAATAATCATCAACCTTATTATTATGTCTTTCTAAACACTTTGATTTACAACTAGTAACTTGTGATTCTAATTCTTTATGTTCCACCAAAAAATTTTTATATGAAGTTGCATAATCAGAAACTAATCTATTATATTTTGCTTCTAAACCATTTATCAATTTTTTCTCTCGTTTTCCCATTTTGGTAAATCTTGATGTATCAAATCCTTCTCTACCGGCCGAAATTATATTATTTAATAATCCTTCTCTAATATTTAATAATGAATTTCCTTGATCAATGTGCCTTTGTCCGCCTTCGGCTTTTTGATTAGGATAAAATGCTTCTATAATATTTTCGAAACCCATTTTATTTAATATATATAAATAAAATAGATTAAAAAATTATACATTTTTAATTTGTCTTAATGCCATTATTCCGATAGTTAAACCCGCTAAAGTCCAAGCAATATATTTTAGTTGAATAGAATCTATACGTTTATGTTGCTGACTATATTGAGTTTGTGCGGTATGTATTGCTCTTCTTAATTCATCTATTTCAATTCTTTTTTCTTGTAATTCAGCAACCCTTTTTACCAATATCTTTTTATCTTTAGTTTTTTCACCTCTAACTAAATCCTCTTTATGTTCACTATTATTAACCAATTCTTGCATTTGTCCTGCAACTTCAATTAATCTATCATTTAATGCAATTGCTTGTCTGCCTTTTTCTGTATCTAAATCAAGTAAAACACATTGGTCATTATCGCTCCATTTTTTCCCATCTGGTATAGCATTAAATTGTATATTTGACATCTGACTTGTAGCTTTCGGGCACGTATTGTGTCTAGAAGCATAATCTTGATAAACATGTTTCATACCTTCAGCATCAACCCAAGCAACATCGCCAGTTGCACTTTTGGCATTATATCCTCCGGTTCTACACATTTCACCTTGTCCCATATTCGCTCCTCTAGTTAAAGTATTTAATTTGTCTTCACTTATACTTCCTGATGAGTTAGGACATGATGTTCTATCTCTTGCTCCCCAACTACCAGCATCAAATTGCCTTATTACACCCATTCCAGTAACATAGTATTTCAATCCATCAGTTCCTGATCTTATACTATTTCTTAAAGAACTAGAACCCGCACCTTGTTTGGCGACAATTTCATCTAAATATGATTTATAAACTGTTTTGTATTGATTTAAATAATTATTAAATGTATTTTCTAATTTTTGCATTTGTTGTCTTTCTCTTGCCATTACTTTTTCAATAGCATTTCCTTCACCAATTGTTGCTAATTTTGATTCGGGCATACCATTATTTGGTTTTAAATATACAGTCCAACCTTTTGCATATTTTACTGTTGGTATTTTACCACCATTTTTAGGTAAAGCACCGTCCTTATAAGATCTATAAACTGCTTTTTTAGTACTTGCTTGATATTCAAAAGCATAAAAATCTTGTTGTTTTTTAATAAAATCTTTTGCATCTGCTAAAGATTGGTATTTTACACTATCTTGTTCGCCCTTGTTTGAACCATCCATTTCTAAAACTTGTTCGCTCAATTCTATAAATCCAGCAAATGCTGCTCCTTCTTGAAAACCTTCTCTTAATGAAAATAATCCAGATCCATCACCAAAACTTTTACAGCATGATTTTGGTTTAAATTGTGAATGTCTATTTTTTGAGCTCATAAAATGTATACCTTGATTTAAATGTGTATTTTCCATTCCTATATAAATTAACAATAGAAAACTTTTAATTTATATATAATTTAAATTAGTGATTATATTGTTTATATATAAAACTTATCATCATTATTAATGATGTTGTATAATATAAACTTTCTAGTATTACCTTTGTATTTTTATCGTACTCAATTGTTTTCATAGGTGAAGCAGCTTTAATAATTCTATTCTTATATTCAAGTTGTTTGTCATGATTTAAATAATCTCTTCTTCCTTCAGAAATTTCATCAGCATCTTCTTCAATCATATCTTTAAATTGTTCTGTTTTACCTTTCAACTCAACTTTTAAGGTATGTAAATCCAGTTGTAATGCATCCCATTGATTTCTAGATCGTTTATTTTTATTATTGCCATCAATATTTCTTTTATAATCATCGTAGCTTTCTAAAAATCTCTGTTTTACTAAATTAAATCTAACTTGTGTCGAATCTAATTCATTAGAAAAGTATGACGGTGGTCTAGCTTTTGTACTAAATGTACTGTCAGACATATATAATTAATTATGATTTTAAATTAATTATATACATAACCTATAATATACTGTTTTTATAGCGGTAGGCGAATTTCTTATAATTTCGCATAATTGATTTGGTCTTAATCCGATTGCTTCGGCAACTGAATCAAACCTTGATATTTCAGGAAATTGACTATCTTTTATTATATTATATTTCTTTGTTACTTCTTCATATTCTTTAGTTGTTAATATTCTGTGTTGTGGAACTAAACTATGGTCTAAAATATTGTATAAATAATTATTTAAATTATATATTCCAAAATACACTTTATCAACATTCCATATTGTATTCATTAATTTTAATAATGTATCATTTGGTTTATCTTTTACAATAATGATAAAATCATCTTCTTTTATTAATATATCTTCAATATGATATATATCATCAATATACTCATAAATTTGATTAATTCTAATTTTACCCTGTAAATGATATTTTATAAAACATTTTTTATTTCTTTGTGTCGTTACTTCATCTTCGTCTGTTACTGTCACTTTTTCTGTTTTATGTTCTAAAAGCATGTCTAATTGTTTATCAGAATACATATTTTGAACTTCTCCAAAACTTCTATTATTATAATCAGATACGTCGTAACCCCTTTTTTCCAATAAATCTAGAATAATATTTCTAGATTTAAAAATATTCTTCATCGTTGTACTATTATAATTCTTCGCCATTGTAAATTTAATATATATATTATTTTTATATTTAAATCAATTTAATTTGTTTATCATGTTCTGCCATATCCTCGATATCCTTTTCCAAATCATCTACGTTTGCCAGTATTTTCAAATCAGAACTATCGTGTTCGCCGTGATGTATTATAATAGGTGGTTTTTCTTCTTCTTCACTATCACTGTCGCTATCGGTGACTACATTTTTTTCAGTTTTCCAAGGATCGCTCTCATACTCTTTCAAAGGTGTTTGTTCGCTAGAAACATAGGCAGGACTTTGTGTCAGATGTTGCGGTTCGCCCATTTTTTCTTCATATGCTCCAAAATCAGAGGGAGGTCTGTTAGGGTCATATGCTGGTGATGAAGGTCTGTTAGGGTTATATGCTGGCGATGAAGACACACGTTCCAATTTATCAAGTTCAGTCGGTTCCAAATCTCCATCATCTGTTCGTATCATAGCCATTCCTTTATCATCTATATGTGTTATATCACCTTCAATTAAAACAAAATCATCATCTCGAAATTTTACTCTATCTCCAACGTTCCAAGATTCTTGTTGTTGTTCTTCTTCTTCTACAAAGGCTTCTTGTATTAATTCATCATTGGACCAAATCCCGGAGTTGGACCAAATCCCGGAGTTGGACCAAATCCACTGCCAGGAGCTGCTATACCCAAGCCCGATGTGCTTTCTTGAAACGGTAAAGGATAGTCATCGACAATAAATGGCTCTTCAATATATCCTGGTTGGTTCCATTGTTCTTGGGTTACATCTGTTAATCCATAATTTTCAAATGGATTTCCTTCAATTTTTTCAGCTGCTTTTTCTCTGAATAATACTTCATTAGAAAGACCAGATTTTTGTTTTATCATATCGGCAATTGATTTCATTTTTTGTTCTTTGCCAAATCTAAGTTCTATTTCTCTACTATTTGGAGAATTAAATATTTGGTTTACATTATCATCAGTTATAATTCTTGTTTGAATATTTAAACATTGCAATTCTTGCATTAATAATTTAAAAGCATAAGGAATATTTACAATACTAAAAGTTCTTCCATGTTTATTAATATTAATGATATTAAGATCATTAGTAACATTTTGCTTAAATTTTATTGGACCATCCGCAAATGGAGAAAGAAAAATATTTTTATTCTCATTATACGCAGCAATACAACCCGATTGATTACATATAGCAACTTTATATTCATCACCGCGAACCATCATTGATTGTTTCATAAAACTAGACATTCCATGAGCTATAACAGCATCGCGATCCATTTCTCCAATTCGTAACCCCCCGTCGTTAGCACGACCGCCTACAGTTTGTCTTGTTAAAACTGTCCTTGGTCCTCGTGCTCTATAATTAATTTTATCTTTTGGCATATGTTTTAGTCTCAGATAATAAGTTGGTCCTATATAAATATTAGATTCCAGTTGTTCCCCAGTCATACCATTATATAATATATCGTGCCCATGTCTTTCAAAGCCAAATTTCATCAGATGATCGCCATATATTTTATGTTTTGAACCATTATTAACAAAAGCAGTACAATCTCCATATCCTCCATATAATGATGCCATCTTTGAAGTTAAAGTCTCTACTAAATGACCTATCGTCATTCTTGAAGGCATTGCATGAGGATTTACAATCAAGTCGGGCGTTAAACCTCCTTCTGTCGCGGGCATATCAACTTCATTAAGTATAATACCCACAGTACCTTTTTGACCTGCTCTACTGCAAAATTTATCTCCAATTTCAGGGGTTCTTTGAGAACGAATTCTAATTTTAGCAATTCTTTTGCCTTCTAATCCGCTGGTTATAAAGGCTTTATCAACTACGCCGGTTGAACCTTTTTTTGGAACAATAGATGAATCAATATATTGGTTAAATTCATTTGGATCGTCCATTGCTTTTCCAATTAAAATAGTTTTATCGTCAATTATAGAACCTTCTCTTATTAAACCGGTTGCTTTATCTAATTTTGAATAATCATATCCTGGTTTTTTCCTAATTACATTGTGTTCTTCTATATTTAAAAATATAGTTTTAATATCTACACCTTCGATATTTTCTATTTCTTCAAAGGATTCGTACATTTCATATTTTGTTGTTGAAAATAAACCTCTTTCTAACGAAGCTCTATTTAATATAACCGCATCTTCTACATTAAATCCCGTATAACACATAATAGCAACAATTGTGTTTTCTCCATATGGATGTTCGTCGTTTGTAATATAATTCCAATACCTACATTTAGTTAAAGGAGATTGTCCGTAATTTAAAAACATAGCTGATTTATCCATTCTACTTCTATAATTTGTATGAAATACAGAAACGGCTTGTTTTGCTTGACTACAAGCAAATGAATTTCTTGGAAGAGGATTATGTTCGGGAAAAATTATCATATTTGCCATTATTCCCAAATATAATGAAGGGTGTATTTCTTCATGTGTAATACGATTTTTTACATAATTATCTATATTGGTAATTTGTGAATGTGCTAATTTAGTTCCTTCTCCTTCAAGCGCATCAATATATTCAACAACAGAAGAATTTATTATTAATTCCATATGCCAGTCATCGTATTGTTCTTTATCATTTTCATTTAAAGATTTTATCAAAGGGTTTATTTTTAATTTATATTTTTCGTTTTCTTCACCAAAACCGTTTACAATATTTTCCCAAGTAATACTGTTATTTATATATTTTTTTAAAACATCAGGTCTAGTATAACTTAAATCTCCATCATCCATGTAAAATAATGGGCGACAAGGTCTTCCAGCATCGCAATATATTTGTAGTTCATTATATTTATAATTAAAATTTAAACAAGTATATTTATCAATTATATTATTTCTTTTATAAAGTTTTAAAAATTTAATAGTTCTAATAGGATATTCGATTATACCTATCCATCCACCATTTATAAATATTTTAGTATATTTTGAAATATATTCAATAGAACATTCTTCTAATAATTTCATTCCCATAGAACGCAATAAAGGTATATATAATAATGGGGGTTCTCCACTTGTAATGTGAGTAGATATAGCAATATGTTTATGTAATCCACACTTTCCTCCAGAAGGAGTATGTATAGGACAAATTAATCCATGTTGGGTACCGTTTAATAATCTTGGTGCTGTTTGTTTTATTGCATCACCAATATTTAAATTTGTTTTTCGCATTTGACAATATTTACTAAAATAAGATAATCGAGTTAAATCTTGAACTATTCCAGGTTTTTTTGTATGGATTTCTGAACCCCAATCGCCTTTAAATGCTTTTCTAATTCCCGTGGCAACAATTTTATTTTTAAATAAATCAAAAGATTTATTTTCAATAATATGTTGAAATTCTAGTCCTTTATATATACCTTTGTCTCCACCTTCTTTTTGTTTCCAAAAATATTCTAGATCTAGTATACTACGCATAGCTTTCCATTGTTTAATGTAATATTCACGAAATAATTGATGTAATAACATTCCTGTTATTTCTATTCTTTTATAACTATATTTATCTCTATTGGTTGGTTTTTCTAATCCAACATAAACAAGTAATAGTTTTTTTACTATATAACCAATAAATAATGCTTTAGATTTAAAATTTAATTCGCCAATATGAGGCAATAAATAATCCATTAAAATATATAAAACACCATTTGTTGTCATTTGTTTTGTTAAGAAAGCAATATATTCTAAAGCACCTTGTTGTGTAAAAATTTGATTAGCATCGTGAACGGAAGGACGAAATAAATCAATTAAATCTTTATGTTTATCTAAATCTAATAAACAATTTTTGATAATATCTTTATCTGAAATAACACCAAGCGCTCTCATTAAAATAAATAATGGAACTGGTTTTCTAATATTAGGAATAAAAACAACAATTTGTTTATTAGTATATTTGGCGGTTTCTTCAGTAATTCTAACAGAAAGGGTTCTTTGTGGTTTTGATGTATCTTCTGAAACAGATCTTATTTCGGCAGCATGAGTATATTTATTATCTGTTTTATTGGTTACAATATATAAAACATTATTTGCTCTCTCTTCTTGAGCGACAATTGCTTTTTCTTTTCCATCAATAATAAAATAACCACCGGTATCATTTCTACATTCTCCCATATTAAATCTAACTTCAGGATGCAAATCTTTTAAGACACATCTATCAGATAATAACATAATAGGGAATTTTCCAAGATATTTTTTTTTTAATTCAAATTTAATTTGTTTTTTTTCAAGTCGATCCATTCCTTTTAAACCTTCCTTTTCTTTTGGAATAGTATAAATAGTGAATTCTACTTCTATATCATAATGTATTGTAAATTCATAAGACATATTTCTTAATCTAGCTTCATTAGGGTACATATAATGTTCTCTTGTTGTTTCTTTATCTTCATCATATATTATTGGTTTGCCATAATATATTTTAGTTCCTTCTTTTCCTCCAAAATACATTTCCAAACTATGTTTATAAATACCTGTATCGTCGTCTTTGGCTTTAAATAAAGTTAAAGGATTATTATTTTTAAAAATTTCTTGAATACCACTGTTAAAAAATTGATTATACGAGTCTAAATGGTGTTTAATTAAAAAATCTGGATTATCGTTAAACATTTTATTAATAGTTTTCCAAGAAATTGCTTCTTTTGTGTTGACATTCATTTATATTATATTAATAATGATTTTTTTTTAATAAATATTTTAAACATTAATTAAAAAAATTAAAAAATTACAATAATTGTCCAACAGATGGCCAATTTCCAGTTTCAAAGCCTTCGTCTTCTTCCTCTTCCTCCTCTTCCTCTTCGGCTCCTTCTTGAAAGCCTTCTCTGTTTCCAAAGACATCTTGGCATTGTCCATCTACTATTTCTTGTCCTTCAGGACATTCATTTTCTTCTCCTTCTTGAAAGGGTTCCATAAGATCAAACCCTTCGCTTTGTACACATTTGCCGTTCGCATTTTTTTCATAACCTTCATCACATTCGTCTTCAAGTCCTTCAAAAAATCCTTCTTTTGGTGCTTCACTAGGCATAGGGGGCATATTGCCTTCTACACCAGGGTTTTCTTCAAATTGTTCTCCATAACCTTCGTCTACATTCATTCCTTCTTTTTTCTCACCTTGCTTTTTACCTGATAATAAAGCAATAAAAATAAGCCCGATTATTAGAAACATTCCTAACAATGGTAATAAAACTAAAGCCCACGAAACAGTTTTTAATCCTTTACCACATAAAAAATTAAGAAGGTAAGTCCAAAGTAAAATATAAATTGCTTTACCTACGAAAAATGCCCCATTGTGGCAAGGACTATCTACTTCCATAGTGCC
>LWDU01044419.1_pt1 | contig 10169 bp, 8 predicted proteins | sample 727161 | NCBI WGS metagenome assembly LWDU01 (sample SAMN04566230, study PRJNA314399) | hydrothermal vent metagenome | isolation source: deep sea hydrothermal plume seawater | place: Mexico: Gulf of California, Guaymas Basin | collected 2004-07-11 | reverse complement strand
AGGATAGGTTTGCATCCTAGTTTTAAATAATTCCAGTCCCTCTGAGTAACGAAAACCTGTTGTTAATGGCTCAAGTATTTGAAGATCAATTCTTCTAGTCCACATTCTCGTTTCAGCTCTTGCTTCCGGTGTTTTGCCTATTAAATCAGTACCGCCCTGTATATCATCTAAATACTCACATATTGCAGTTATTTCTGCCAAGAAAGATCCATCATCCAACTCTAATGTTGGGGATTGCCCTGAAGGGTTTCTTTTTAAATGCTCTTCTTGACGGTTTTCACCAGCCATTAAATCCATTTCAATGATTTCTAAATCTAAACCCAATTCAGCCATAAACATACGCACAACATGAGGATTGGGTCCAATAGAATTATAAAGTTTCATAATTTCTCTCCTTTCAAATGTAAATTATTAATAAACTATACAGACAATGCCTCCAAAGGCTAACCTTCTATATCTGCTCCTTCTCCTTCTACTGCTTCTTCTTCGTCGTCTGGTGTTATAGCCTCTACAGCTGCGCCTATAGCCATAATAGGCAATGTGACTATTTTGGCTGTGGTTTTTATTGTAGTTGTTGCTAATGTTGCCACTGCACAACTTGAGCATAGAATTGTTATAAATAGAAAAGGTAACAACTTAGTCATTATTTTATGAGCGATTAAATTTAGCTTCTCTACGTTCCAATGAAGCCGCTATACCTTCCTTAAAATCATTCGACGATTGAAGTCTAATTTGTTCTGATAATTCCCAAGCAACTATCTCTTCTACTTGATCAGCTATATTTCCTTTTAAAGTTGATCTAATTGATTCAACTGCCATGGGTGCAGAACTCGCTATCTCAGCAGCAAATTCATTTGCCTTCTTTAAAATATCAGAAGATGCTACTAAATAATCTACCAAACCAAGGGCTAACGCTTCATCCCCTTTAACTCTTTTAGCTGTATATAACATCATGGCGGCATTTTGCTGGCCTACTACTCTAGGCAAAGTTACTGAGCTACCAAATCCTTGATGAAAACCTAATTTCGAAAAATTTGCACTAAACCTAGATTCTGGAGATGCAATCCTAAAATCTGCAGCTAAGGCCAAGCCAAGTCCCCCTCCTACAGCTGCTCCTTGAACAGCCGCAATGACAGGTTTCTTCGTTCTAAATAACCTCACAGCCTCGGTATATAATTTTGAATAAGGGTTAGTCTTGTTCATCATTTCTTTATCTTGACTAAAATTTGCCCCCGCACAAAAATTCTTTCCTTCAGAGGTTAAAATCACCACCCTACACTCATTGAAGTCATCTAACTCAACAAGAGCATCTGCTATTTGTTGTATTAATAAATAGTCAAAAAAATTATTGGGGGGTCTTTGAATTGTTATCGTTGTAATATGGCCATTAATAACCACCGAAATATCATCATAATTTCTCATAATTACCTCTTAAAATTTCTAGTTAATTCATCACTTCATTGATGCAACTAATACTACCAGTTTGCTCATGGAACTATAAAACTCTTTATAGATTTTTTTTATCAGCCCAAGAAGTAATTGCTTGTATTAATAGTTTTTTAACTGAAAAAGTATCTAAGAATCTAATTTTAAAACTTTCATCCAACGTCTAGATCTAAATCGTATAATTAATAAAATTCCTTGAATAAAATAATCAGCAATTAGAGTAGCGAAGATCCACTCGACCGATAAACCTAATTTATAAACTATGAAAGCTAAAGGCACTCTAATAAAGACCAATCCAATTAATGTGATTATAAGAGGTGATTTTGTATCTCCAGCCCCTCTTACAGCACCTCCAAGTGAAAACTGAAGTGCCATAAAAGGTTGCATAACACCTAAAATCCAAACAAAAACTACCGCTTTATTAACTACTTCCGGATCATCAATAAAGAAAGTAGCTAAATCTCTAGAAAAAATTGCTAGCACTATTCCTAGACATCCCATAGAAATCATCGTTAGGCTGGTAGCCTTAAAAGCGCTGTTGTAGGCTCCGACTGGATCAGATGCTCCTAAATATTGTCCTGTTAGAGTAGATCCTGCGATTGCAAAACCCATTCCCACTGTAAAAGACAGCATAAGAACATTTGTACCTATATTGTATGCAGCTACAGCGTTCGTTCCGTAAAGAGCAACTATCCAAAAAAAGGATAGCATTCCAAATTGGAAAATAAATGACTCCATCCCGGCTGGGTAACTTATGGAAATTAATTGTTTCATTCTCTCTTTAGACATAGAACCAGGAGTTCCTGTTTCAATTGCTAATTTCTTCGTAAACCACATGGTCAAAACTATAATTGAATTAATAGTAAAAGAGATTCCCGCAGCAAGCGCAGCACCAACTATACCTAAATCAGGAAAACCGAACCTACCATTTACCAGGCCAATCAATAAAAAAACATTAATAATATTAGTAAATACGGCTATATAGAGAGGTGTTCTAGTATCTCCTGCAGCTCTTTGCGCAGTAGAAAGAACCATAGATATTGCAAAAACTGGAGTAAAGGTTACTAAAATTGTAGTGTATTGAATTGAAAGTCTTTGAGAATTTTCATCCAACCCAAATATACCAATCATCTGCTCTGCACCTAACCAAAGGGCAATAGCTGTAAAAAAAGAGATTAATAGGCAAATGCCTAAAGATGCCCTAACAACTTGAGCAGCTTCTGAAGGGTTATTTCCACCTATTGCTCTAGCAACCAAGGCTGTTGTACCTGCCATAATGGCCATAAGTAAAGCCTGAAAAACCCAAAAGATTCTTTGCCCCGTCCCAACTGCTGCAACTGCTTCAGCTCCTAAGCTACCCACAGCTTTAATTGCAACTAAACCAACAGATGCAAAAAGAAGATTATTAAGTATTGAAGGCCAAGCTAAACCCCAGACACTAAGTGACTCCGGATGAGAAATCTCACCAAGCTCTTCATTTTCATTTGAGTCATCAGCAATGTTGGACATAAAATTTGTTGCTATAGTAGCATAATCAATAATCATCAAACTTATAAAAATGGCTAAACTTTATTTTAATTATTCATCTATGAATGCTGGAAAATCAACAGCCTTACTTCAAGCCGATTATAATTATAGAGAAAGAGGAATGACTACTATTCTTTTTACTTCTTCTAAAGATGAGAGATACGGAAAAAATGAGATAGTCTCCAGAATCGGCATTAGTGCTCCCGCAGCTTATTTTTTTGAAGATACCAATTTACATGAAACTTTCGTTAAAGAATCTAAAAAGGAACCTATTGATTGTGTTTTGATTGATGAAGCTCAATTTTTATTAAAAGAACAAGTCCATCAACTTGGTAGAATAGTTGATGAATTAGATACTCCAGTCTTAACATTTGGAATACGAACAGATTTTCAAGGAGAGTTGTTTGAAGGCAGTAAATACCTGCTAGCCTGGTCAGACAACATAAAAGAAATAAAAACTATTTGCCACTGTGGAAGCAAGGCAACTATGGTTATAAGAATTAATTCTAAGGGGGATATAATCTTACAGGGCAGTCAGATAGAGGTTGGTGGCAACGAAAGTTACATCCCCGTATGCAGGAAACATTTTAATTTAAAACAAATAGAATAAGGCTACAAAATTCCAACTATAAAACCAGTCATACACGAAGCAAGAACAGCTGCTACTAGTGCTTTTCCGCTAACTTCAATTAGGTCATTTTTTCTTTCTGGCGCCATAGCCCCCATTCCGCTAATTAATATTCCCACACTACTAAGGTTTGCAAATCCGCATAGTGCATAAAGCATTATTAATTTACTCCTTTCTGATAACAATATAGGATCTATTTCAGCCAGTCTGATATAAGCTATAAACTCATTTGTAATGGTCTTTATACCTAGGAGTTCCCCAGCTAACTGTGATTCTTGCCAAGGTATACCCATACACCAAGCAAGTGGAGAAAAAATCCACCCTGCCATTCTCTCTAAAGAAAGAGCTTCTCCATTTAAATAAGGTAGAGTACCTAATGACATATTAACTAATGCCACAAGAGACAAAACAACAATCAAAAGAGCAATAATATTTAGGAATATATCTAACCCAGAACGAGTTCCTTCAGTTATCGCATCCATTGTACTTCTGTACATTTTTTCATTATGACTCTTAGGAAATTCCGTCTTTTCTTCACTTGGGATCATCATGTTGGAATACATAATGGCTGCCGGAACAGATATTATTGAGGCAGTAAGAAAATGGCCTATCAATGAAGCTCCATATACATCGAACAGCATCAAATTAAGTGTTGCCATAATTGATCCGGCAATTGTAGACATTCCTACTGTCATTAGAATTAATAATTCATGCTTGGTCATGCTTGATAAATAAGGTCTGATTAGTAAAGGAGCTTCAACCTGACCCAAGAATATATTTGCAGTAGCACTCAACCCAACTGGCCCTCCTACATTTAGAGGTTTCTTAAATAAAACAGATAAAGCGTTTACAATTAATGGCATTACTCTCCAGTGCCACAGAAGAGCTGAAAAAGCTGATACTACTATAACCAGCACAAGTCCCCCGAATGCAAATATAAAAGTTCCTGCTGGATTAACAATTTCAAAAGGAGCTCCAGGAGCACCTGTAGCTAGGTAACCAAAGACAAAAGCAACACCAGAATCGGTTGCTGTAGTCAGAGCCAGAACTCCTCTCGACAACAGAGCAAAAAAATCTGTGATAACGGTCCACTTTAGAAGCAAGAATGCTAAAACAAACTGAATAATGATAGCGTTAATCACATATTTAATTTTTATCTTCTTTATGTTGGTACTAAATATAGCTCCTAGAAATAATAGGGTAAAAAATCCAACAATTGGTTGTAGGTATTCCATAAATTTTATTAAATTAGTTTAATTTCTTGTAAACGCTCTCTTAAGTAATCTTCAGCTAAAATCCCTTCTTTGTAATTGTTTGGATTATCCTCAGTGCAACAAGATTCTAATGTTTCTATATACCAATCTGGGTTTGGATGAACAAAAAAAGGAATAGAGTACCGAGAAGTCATGCTCTCTTCTGGAAGGGCCGTTACTCTGTGTGTAGTTGATTTTAAATAGTTATTAGTTAAACGTTGCAGCATGTCTCCTATATTACAGATGATAACATCGTCGTCTAAATTTATTTTCTTCCATAAGCCATCTTTTGATAACAGCTCTAGCCCTGACTGATGTCCTCCAATTAATAGGGTTATTAGATTTATATCTTCATGAGCTCCAGCCCTTTCTCCTTGTTCGGTTGACAATATAGGCGGGTAATGAATAGGCCTCATAATGCTATTACCCTCAACTACTGCCAAATCAAAATAACTTTCATCTAAATCTAAATAAACTGCAATAGAATTAAGTATAGTCTTACCCAGTTCATCGAATTGCGTATATAGCTCTTGAGTCTTAGTTTGAAAATCTGGGACTTCTTTTATAACATAATTATCAGGCATCCATTGGCGATACGGATGGTTAAGATTTAGCTCTCTACCCGTATGCCAGAATTCTTTCATGTCAGGGTTTGTGCCTCCTTTTGGAGTTTCTATTTTATAAGGTGTATAACCTCTCGCACCTCCCAACAAAGGATTGTGGTATTGGTTCTTAATCTCGTCTGATAGTGAAAAAAAACTACTAAAAATACTAATAACCTCTTTTACCAACAATTTATTAATTTTATGATCTTTTATTCCACAAAAACCCCATTCCATAAAATTTGATCCTAGCTCATTAGAAAACCTCAAAGGATCTTGATTTCTATTTTTTAACGATAATACTGAAAAAGGGGAAGACAAATTAATAATCCATTTAAAACAAGGTTACAATTTACCAACTTTAGTTTGATAGGTATAGAGATGATAAAAATATATGGCCTCGGGAATGCCCTTATAGATATTGAATTTAACATCTCCGAACAAGATCTAACTGGAGTAGGCATTCCTAAAGGAGGTATGAAACATATTTCTTCTAAAGAAAAAGAATTGCTTTTAGAAAAATTTCAAGATTATGAAATATCTAGAACACCTGGTGGATCCATTGCCAATTCTTTAAGTGCAGCTGCTATACACGGCGCAACGGCAAGCTTTAGCGGTTCCATAGGTAAAGATAAAGAAGGCATAGAATTCTTAAAAAGCCTTAAAGGTTTAGATAACTTTACTAAATATTCCAAAAGGTCAACAGGCGTTTGTATTATTCTAATTACACCAGACGGCGAACGCACCATGGCTTCGTGCCTAGATGCAAATTTAGACTTAACGCCAGAATGCCTAGACGATAATAAATTAAAACAATCGAATATCCTTATTTTTGATTCTTTTGCGATCGAAACAGATAATGGATTTAGAACAGTCAAAAAATCTATACAGATTGCAAATAACAACGGAGTAGAAATTTGCTACGGAGTTGCCGATCAGAGTCTTGTTCAATTAAACCTAGAAAAGATTGCTTGGCTAATGTCTCAGAACATTAATTACGTTTATGGAAATGAACTAGAAATTAAAGAATTAACAAAATCTTTGCCTGTAAGAGATTTAAATATTCTTACAACTTTTGGAGATAAAGGCGCTTCTATTGGCAATATTCATGTAGATGCAAAACCTATCTCTCCTGTAAATACTAATGGAGCCGGAGATGCTTTGATCGGTGTATTTCTAGCTCTGAAAGACAAATACAATAAAAAAGAAGCCCTACAAAGAGCAGCTGACTATGCAACTGAGATATGTAAAATCAATGGGCCTAGAATGAAAAACGCCACATAAAGTGACGCTTTTCATAATTAAACTTGAATTAGAATTGATACTTAAATCCTAAATTCATCTGCCAAGCAGACTGACCATCTCCATTCTGCACCCAAAGATTATCATCCGGGTCAACTCCAGATATGATGAATTTACCATCATCAGTTACTCCATCAACAAGAATCTGACGACTATTATTATAGCCATACTCTTTAACTATACCTTTCTTATCATCAAGGTAATTCAAGAGGTTCAGTAAATCTAAGTAGATGATAGCTTTGTGGCCATCCCTTACTTCAATATCTTGAGTAATTCGAAGATCCAATCTTCCATACCAAGGACTGGTAAACGCATTCCTAGGTGCGTAGGTTCCTTTATAACCCGCTAAAGCTGTACCATTAACATGAGCCATAACAGCAGCAGCTGTTGAAGCTGATGTAAACGAGACATTTGAGTCGTCTACACCTGTTGGTATATAGGCTAAAGCATAATCAGCATAAAACTGAGAAGACCCCGTAACGCTGTTATACCCTGGTTCATCAAAAGAAACACTATAAGGTTCTCCACTCTTTCTTATATAGACCATAGAGAATCTTGTGTCATTTTCACCAAAGAATTGAGCAGTGTAGTCCATAGTTGCAATGAACTTATGCTCAACCATAAAGGATGAGCGTTCTGCATTTAAATTTTCTCCATCCCATCTTTGAGTATAACCATAAGAGGATTCTGCTTGAGTCGAAGTTAAAGGATAAACATCTGTAGTTTCCATATTGGTATAAGCAGTATAGAGTCTAACATCACCAAAAGTTTTACCAACGGATATGGTGTAAGCTGTTGCTCCACCTTGGTCATCATTTGTCATCCAAAAGTCACCTTTGCCTTTATAAGTTCCACGGCCGTCAGCAAGTGTACCTGTCTGTGTTAGGCCAAGATCTTGATAAAATACACCTTTATCTACACTATCCCTGTTCGCTTCAAGAGTTATGTCATAACCCGAAGTTAAACTTAAATCTAGGGCTAAATTTGATCTCCAAGAAGTCGGAGCCTGAAAATTAGGATCGGTTCCTTGGGCATCTCCAAACCAAGCACTTCTAACTTGATAACTACTTGTAGAGCCTAACCAAAAGAACTGAGGCGGAGCTACATTAGCAGCAGGCATTACACCAATCGTGTCAGAGAAAGAACGGAATCTGTTGTAGTCCGTTAAACCACCTGATCTAGAATAAGCATTTCCATACCAGACATTAGGAATTCTTCCCAAGAATAACCCTCTTCCTCCCCTAATACTAGCGCTTGCAACTTTGTCTCCAAACAGATCAGTTGCGTTGTATTTAAACGAGATTCTAGGTTGGATACTATCAAAATCAAATCTTGAATTATTGCCTATTCCATTTCGAGCCAAGAAATTAGGATTCAAAGTAGGCTTTGTAGGTGTTTCTCTTTTATCATACCTCAAGCCCATGATTACTGTTAAATCATCCGATGCATACCACTTGTCTTGAAAATACATAGTTGTCTTATCTACTTCAAAATTAGCAGCAGCTGTACCAACTTGGTCATTGCCCGCAAGGGGTGTATGAAATCTTAAATAATCCCAAGTACCTGCTTGAAAATTATCTATACCATCAAATTGTATTTCACCGTTGTAACGTGCAATAAAGAGGTTGTAAACCGAACTTTCCTCTTGCTCAATACCCATTGTGTAAAGATGATCATCAGCATCATACTCTAATTTAAAGGTAACACGATCGGTGTCTACTATGATGTGATTCGCTCCTCGGTATCTATCCCCACCCAGGTAAACATTATCTTCACCACCAGCGCCATCAGTCACTGAAATATTTACTTCAGGGAAAAAAGGATCTCCTAAAGATGCATCATCTTCTTCCATTTCATACGAAGAAAACTTCAACTTAGAGGTTAATCGATCTGTTAAATTAGTATAAAGCTCAAAAGAAACACGTTCAATTTCCGGTGGCTTGGAGTAGTAATTATTACTGAATACGGTTGCACCTCCATTATATTTTCTAGGTAATACACTTTCGTTATAAGAGTAATTAAAAACCGCCCTATTTGAATCATTAATGATTGCATCTAATTTAATCGTATATTCCTCAGAGGTTTCTGGAAAAGAAACATTATTAATTTCACCTGCATCATAACCATAAGTATTCATGGCTATTGACTTAATCTGATCTGCGATAGCCGTTGTAACTACTTCAGCTTTATTTTGAGCATTGCTATCCTTTGTTCCATATAAGACAGGTAACGACTTTTCAAATTCTTCGTAACCTACAAAAAAGAATAGTCTATCTTTGATAATGGGACCTGAAAAAGTTGCACTTATAGTTTCTTCTTCAAACGTAGGATAGCTAACTCCGTTTGGGCCATCTCCAATATTGGAGTCATCTCTACTACTAAAATAAACACTTCCATGAAAATCATTAGAACCTGATTTAGTAATTGTAGCTATCGAGCCACCTGTTGTGTTTCCTCTGGCTACATCAAAAGGAGTAATATCTACTGAGATTTGATCTACAAAATCTAAACTAATTGGATTTCTCATAGTTCCAAAGCCATTAGCATTTAGTCCAAAAGGGTCGTTAAAACTTACGCCATCTATAGAAAAATCGTTGTAACGGTTGTTAGCTCCCATAATTGAAATCTGCGTGTTTCTACTAGAAGCACTATTAATAGAAACTCTAGGATCTAATTTAGCATAATCAGCTACAGACCTATTAACAGTTGGAATGCCGTCCATATCAGCACGAGTGAGTAAAGTACCAGTTCCAATTTTAAATGTTTCAGAATTTGCTCGAGCTGTAGCTACAACTACATCAGCTGAACTACTGCCACTTAATGATACTGAAACATCACCTACCTGACTTAGATTTAAGTAAATATCAGATAAGGTTTCTGTATCGTAACCTGAAGCCGAAACTGTTAATTTGTACGGTCCGCCTACAGGTAAAAAAGAAAGAGAGAAATTACCAGATACTCCGGCCGTGGTTGTTTTTGTTAAACCAGTCGGAACAAACTCTACTTCTACTGTTGCTCCACCAACATTAACATTACCTCTAAGAGAAGAAGTAGTATCAACATCAGCTGTTGCCGAGAAACTTACTAAAGTAACAACTGTTACCAAGGAGAGATATTTAAAAAAACTATTCATTGAATTAACCCCAATTATTTTATTGATGAATATAGCGCGAAAAAGAAAGACGCAAAGAAATTACGTACTAATAAGCACTTATTAAGAGAGAAAAAATTGTTAAACTTTTTTATCATTTATTAATAATAAATATTACTACAAACATACGCCTTTTGCATAACTAAAATATAAAAAATATAGAACTATTACATAGATATTCAAATATAAATTAGCTATTTGATTAATTCATTAAGATCAGAATTAATAAACTTATCGAAATTAAATTTTTATTATTCTAC
>LWDU01036109.1_pt1 | contig 10170 bp, 9 predicted proteins | sample 727161 | NCBI WGS metagenome assembly LWDU01 (sample SAMN04566230, study PRJNA314399) | hydrothermal vent metagenome | isolation source: deep sea hydrothermal plume seawater | place: Mexico: Gulf of California, Guaymas Basin | collected 2004-07-11 | reverse complement strand
TGTGCCTAGCTCGCTGGATATTACAGTTTCTTGTTCTTCACTAAGTTTTTGGCTTATGGATAACTCGGTTCCAAGGCGCATAGAAAGAGACAAGTTATGACCAAAAAAAAGAAAGAGACCACCGTCATCATTGGTGGTGGACACGCAGCGGGAACACTTCTGACCGCCTTGCTGCAAAAAAAATACCCAAATGAAGTGATTTTGGTTAGCGAAGAACCACACCCTCCCTACCAGCGGCCGCCCTTGTCAAAGAATTACCTTGCGGGGGAGGTTGATCAGGCATCGTTATACCTTAAACCGCCTTCGGTTTACGAGAATGCGGGACAGCAATTACGGCTCGGCGNNNNGATATCGCGGACACGGATGCCCTGCGTAGTGAGCTAGCACCCGGCAAACGCCTAGTCATCGTGGGGGGCGGTTATATCGGACTTGAAGTGGCAGCCAGTGCGACCAAGCAAGGTGTTAATGTTACCGTCCTGGAAGCTGCTGAGCGTCTGATGCAGCGTGTTACGGGGCCAGAGATGTCCGAATTTTTCTACGCCAAACATGCGAGGGCCGGCGTTGATGTACGCTTGGAGACGGCTGTAACCGGTTTTGAATCAGATGGTCAGGGGCACGTCTCTGGCGTGACCTTGTCCGGTGGGGGCAAGGTGCCAGCGGATATCGTGCTTGTCTCAATTGGTGTAATACCGGAAACGGTCTTGGCTGAGCATGCTGGCCTGCTCTGTGATGACGGCATTGTCGTCGATGAATTTACTCGCACCGATGATCCTGACATCTTGGCAATCGGCGATTGTACCCGCCACCGGAATCTATTCTTCGACAAGAGGCAGCGCCTTGAATCTGTGGCTAACGCTGTGGATCAAGCGCGTACGGCGGCGGCGACTCTTATGGGCGAGGAGAAGCCCTACGATAGCGCCCCCTGGTTCTGGTCGAACCAGTATGACGTTCGCCTGCAGATGGTAGGGTTGTCGCAAAATCATGACCAGCGCGTACTACGTGGCAACATCACTGACAAGGAATTTGCAGTTTTCTATCTATGCGAGGGGTGTGTCATTGCTGTTGATGCAGTCAATCTGCCTATTGCTTTCATGGTGGGTAAGAAGCTGGTGCAGCAACGCAAAAGCATCAGCGCTAAAGCATTGCGTGATCTGAATTTTGAACTGAAGTCTTTAATCTGAAGTACGGAACTAATTGTTATCTGTAACCGGTCTTAATGACGAGGTGTGTCAATGAAGGTCGTACTTTCGTCCAAGAGTGTCCATGTCCATCCAGCTGAAACCACGGTTTTTGTATAGCTTATGGTGTAGCTAGCCTTATATCCCTTATCCAAAGCAGTAAAAACAGCCGCAAACACACCTGTGCATCATGGGTGTGTCATAGTTTCTATGAGGCTAGCTACTCGCTGGTGAGCTATTTTTCGCTCCTCAAAATAATCATACCGATCATAAATCCCCTCAACCCCCTTCAGCTTGTGATTCAAACACCTCTCCGCCACATGGCTGCGGAAGGTGCGTCGCAGGTCGTGGATGGTGAAGTGTTCCAAGTCGTCCATTTTGTTGGGTGGCTGCACCTTCCGGCCAGCCTCTCGGCCAAATAGCTTGGAAATGGCGCGGTTCAGGGTGTCAGGGCCCATGTGGGGGCGTTTGCTGGCGCGCCTGGCAGGGAACACATAGGGGGAGCCGCAGGCATGGCCTTGCTGTACCTTTAGCCACTCAATGGCTTGGGTTGGCAGAGGGATGGTGATCGATGCGCCAGTCTTGCTGCGCTCTTTGGAGAGATCCCAGATTCCGGCCTCGAGGTCGAATTCTTCCCAGCGGGCCTCGCATAGCTCGCTTTTTCTCACGCCTAGCACCAGGAACAAGCAGCAGGCCCGATAGTTGTCTCGACCAAAGCTGCTGATGTGCTCCCGGAAGACCCCAAAGGAATGTTCGATTTCTTCCAGCGTCAGGGTGCGCTCCCGGCTGGCTTCGACGCCGCCGGCGTCGCTGACGGTGAAGGGACTGGCCGGGTTGTTCTGGCACAGGTCCAGTTTGATGCCATGACGAAACAGCTGCTTCATGTACATCAGGGTGTCATTGGCGATGGTGGGGCGGTTGCTGCGCTGAACGCGCTGCAGGACTGCCCGGATATCCCTTGGGGTGACGTCGGCAATCGGGTAGAGGCCGATCACCGGGTGGATTTCTTTCTGGTAGATGCGCTTGGGGATGTTGGGGTGTTTCAGGCGCCGGGACAGATCGGTCTCATGCCAGTCCTGGAAGAGGTCTTTGACGGTGCGGATGTCGGGCTGGACAACTTTGGCCCTTTCCTGGATTGGGTCGGTGCCCGTTCGGATGCCTTGCTTGGTCAGCACAGCGGCTTCCCGGGCGTCGCCCAGGGACATCTGAGGGTATTGGCCCAAGGTAATCTCGTGGCGCTTGCCTTGGGCGCTGTAGCGCAGCATCCAGTAGGGCGTGCCTGACTTGCGCACGCAGAAATAGAGGCCGCCACCATCGGTATGCTTCTTGGGGGCCTGCTTTGCCAGGGACTTGATCTGAGTGGCGCTGAGTTTGCTCATTTTGACCTTGTGGCGTTTGAGCCTATAAAAACAGGCTGCCCACCACTTTTTGTTTGTTGATTAAAGAGAAAAATTCTCTGTTATCAATGGTATGCAGGCAGTCTCTTGATGGCTGCCCACCATTTCAGGTCAATATAGGTGCGGGGGAGGAAAAAGTCACGTTTTTGCCCACCATTTTGCCCACCACTTTTGTCTGGATAGGGGTGGATGGCTGTGGATTTCCATGGACTGAGATTCGCATTTAATTCTTTAAAAACAATGAATTAAATACGATTATGGACTTCCCTGGATTTTACTCGATATTCTGAATCTGTTCGCGCATCTGTTCGATAAGCACCTTTAATTCCACGGCGGCGGCGGTGGTTTCGCTGTCGACGGATTTGCTGCCCAGGGTGTTGGCTCCAGGCGCCGGCCGATGTGGCCGCCTTTTTTGAGGATGCGGCGCACTTCGGTGACGTGGGTAAGCAGGCGGTCCAGTTCTTCGTCCACGTCCATTTTTTGCGCCAGCAGCACCAGCTCCTGTTCCAGGCGATCCGGGTCCGGTGAGTCGATCACGTCCTGGATGCGGCTGCGCAGGCGTTCGCGTTGGGCGTCTTTGATGCGCGGCACGGCGGTTTTGACGATCTCCACCTGGGTGATGATGCCGTCGAGGCGTTCTTCGATCAGTTTGCCCAGTTGTTGGCCTTCGCGGCTGCGGGTGTCGATCAGGGCCTGGAGGGCTTCATCCAACAGGGTGAGGGATTCGCGTTGCAGCAGGTCCACGTCCAGTTCGCGGGTGCTGAGCACGCCGGGATGGCGGAGGATTTCCATGGGGTTGACCTGGCCGGGGTGCTGCACCAGGTCGCCGACCCGGCGGGAGATCTCGGACAGCTGTTTGACCAGGGGCTCGTTGAGTTCCAGAGCGGCGTCGCTGACGTCCTGCTGGTAGCGCAGGGTGACTTCCACCTTGCCCCGGGCCAGCGCCTTGCGGCAGCGCTCGCGCACGGCGTTCTCCAGTGAGCGCAGGGCGTCGGGCAGGCGTGGGCTGATTTCCAGGTAGCGGTGGTTCACGGCCTTGATTTCCCAGACCAGGCCGTAGCCTTCGAGCGGGCGGTCGGCGCGGGCAAAAGCGGTCATGCTGCAAATCATGGTGAACCTCTGTGTTGGCCATGGGATGTCCCGGTGTTCGTGCCTTGTAGGAGCTTGCTTGCAAGCGAAAAGGCAATGCAGGAATCGAGTATCGAGTCACGCGTTGCGAAACCCCGGCTTTCCCAATATCAAGTCTTGCCTTTCGAAACTCGCTTCTCGTCACTCGGGGCTGTCTTTTCGCTTGCAGGCAAGCTCCCACAGTGGGCTGTTGCCGGGCTCTCTAGTCTAGTCGAGACGGGGTTGGGTGCAAGGCAGGCATTGGCGCTGGTGTTTGCTACAATGGTCGCCCTTTTGATTCCAAGACTACCAGGAGATTCCATGCGCCCATCCGGCCGAGCCCCCGACCAATTGCGTGAACTGAGCTTTACCCGCAACTACACCGTTCATGCCGAGGGCAGCGTATTGGTGGCGTTCGGGAACACCAAGGTGCTGTGTACCGCGTCCGTGGAAGAAGGCGTGCCGCGCTTTCTCAAGGGCAAGGGCCAGGGCTGGTTGACCGCAGAGTACAGCATGCTGCCGCGTTCCACCCACACCCGCTCCGGCCGTGAGGCGACACGGGGCAAGCAGGGCGGACGCTCAGCGCCTGATCGGCCGCTCCCTGCGTGCGGCGGTGGACATGAAAGCGCTGGGCGAGCGCACTATCTACCTGGATTGCGACGTGCTGCAGGCCGACGGTGGCACGCGTACTGCATCCATTTCCGGGGCCTGCGTGGCGTTGGTGGATGCCTTTACCCACCTGCTGGAAACCAAGAAGATCAAGAGTGACCCGCTCACCGGCCTGGTGGGCGCGGTATCCGTGGGCATGTACGAAGATGCTCCGGTGCTGGATCTGGATTACGCCGAAGATTCCAATGCGGGTACCGACATGAACGTGGTGATGACCCAGCAGGGCGGTTTTATCGAGATTCAGGGCTCCGCAGAGGGCGCGCCATTTACCCGTGAGCAGTCCGATAGCCTGTTGGGGCTGGCGGAAAAAGGCATTGGCGAGATCATCAAGGCCCAGCAAGTCAAAAAGGCGGGCCGTGCCGTTGTGGCGGCACGGCGTCGCGCAGTTGCGAACAGACTGGCTAGCACACAGGCTTGAGTATGAAGAACTACAAGAAGCACTTTCTGCGCTTTGCTGAAGAGCGTGACGCGCTGAAATTCGGGGAATTTACCCTGAAGTCCGGGCGCAAGAGTCCGTATTTCTTCAATGCGGGCACTTTTCACACCGGTGAGGCCCTGGCCCGGTTGGGTCGCTATTATGCGGATGCGATCATGGCATCCGGGCTGGAATTCGATATGTTGTTCGGGCCGGCCTATAAAGGCATCCCGCTGGTGGCGGCGGTGTCTGTGGCATTGGCTGAGCACCATGGCCGGGATTACCCCTGGGCGTTCAATCGCAAGGAAGCCAAGGACCATGGTGAGGGCGGCTGGCTGGTCGGCGCGCCATTGCAGGGCCGGGCGCTGGTGATAGATGATGTGATCACGGCGGGAACGGCGATTCGTGAAGTGGCGACGCTGTTCGAGAAGACGGACGCGNNCGAAAGAGCCTTCCGAGGCGGGCAAGGGCCTGTCGGCGATCCAGGAAGTGGAACAAGCTTTGGGGGTGCCAGTGGGCTGTATCGTCACCATGAGCGATATCATCGACTGGCTGGAACAGCAACCGGACAGCCAGACAATGGTGGCGCCTATGCGTGAGTACCGGGAGCGTTATGGAGTGCAATAATAATGAAAATCGTCGTCTTGTTGATGGCGCTGATCCTAACTTCGTCGGTGTGGGCTCGCTCGGGGCAACGTGCCAATGAGCGCATGCCGGATGGCGCCTACTTTCGGTATGAAACCTCTGACGGCGTGGTCCACCTGAACCGAACCCTGACCATGGATGCCATCCGTAACGGCTACCAGTTACTGGATCAGTATGGCCGGGTGCTGGAAGACGTGGAGGGGGTGCAGCTGAATGACGCCGAAGCGAAAGCCCAGCGGATGCAGCAGGCTCGCCAGGCCCGCGAGGACCGGGACATGCTGCGTCTGTATGCCGGCCCGGAAGATGCGGTACGGGCGCGCGATCGCAAGGTCGAGGCGCTGGAGCTGAGCATCAGCTACGAAGAGAACAATCTTGCCCAGTTGCAGATGAAGCTGGATGACGAAATTGCCACGGCGGCGCGCAACGAAAGGGCGGGCCGGGACGTGCCGGAGGTGGTGAAAGAGGCCATCGACCGCCTGCAGCGCCAGATTCAGACAGCGGAGCAAAAGCTGCTGGAATTCGACAAGGAAATCGAACAGGCCAACCAGCAATACGCCCCGATTATCGAGCGGCTTGAGGCGATTGAGAAACAACAAAACGAAGGCGGCTGAGGCCGCCTTCGTCGTGAGCGCTTAACGAAACAGGGTGGGTTGCAGTAGCGCCCATTGCGCTGGCCAGTCCTGGCTGGGCAGGGTTTTGAAACCGGAACGCACAAATTGCGCGATGCGTCCTTCGGCCACGGCCAACAGCAGGTTGGCGGTAATGGTCGGGGTCGCCTGGGTGCGCAACCCTTCCTTGAACTCTGCATCACGCAGCACCTGTTTTACCTGGCTTTCCACCCGATCGTAGAACTGCTGGATACGCTGGTGCAGACGGGCGTTTTCGCCGGTGAGGGCGTCGCCGGTGAGCAACCGGGTGATGCCCGGGTTGCGCTCGGTAAACGCCAGCAGCAGGGTGAGAATCTGTTCTACCTGATCACTGGCCTTGCCGTCTTCCATGATGCGGTTGATGCGCGAAAAAATGGCCTCTTCAATAAAGCTGATCAGCCCTTCGAACATTTTCGCCTTGCTGGGAAAATGCCGGTACAGCGCCGCCTCGGATACCCCGGTAATGCGCCCACCGGGAGCGGCTTCCAGCATGTGGGCGAGCGACTGCAGAATCTGCTCTTTGCGCGACGGTGTTTTATCGGTCATGAAGTATCGTTCCCAGTTCTAAGCAACAAGTTTCTGGTTGCAACGCGAGTGCCAGAGGTATATCACAGGCAAACATCGCGCCCAACGTTCCCGGGCTTGTTACTGCGGTTTTATTTTTCACTGTTGTAGCGTTTCGCGGCAATCCCCTTTGCCGCAGATTTAGTTGAAAGTGAAAAGTTTAAAGTTGAAACGCGGTTTGAGTCTGTGGATTTTGCAGGGGCGTGCCCGCGATTGCCGGTAAGGGCGCGGGCTGCTGCCGTTAAAAACCCAAAACACGTTTGGCGCGCTTTCAACTTTGAACTTTCATCTTTCAACTAGTCTTTGCTGATCAGGGTGCCGATCCCCTTGTCCGTGAGGATTTCCAGCAGTACCGCGTGGGACACCCGGCCATCGATAATGTGGGCGGTGTGGACGCCGTTTTGTACTGCTTCCAGGGCGCAACCGATCTTGGGCAGCATGCCCCCGTAGATGGTGCCGTCCTTGATCAGGCTGTTGACCCGTTCGGTGGTGAGCCCGGTGAGGATCTGGCCCTGTTTGTCTTTCAGGCCGGCCACGTTGGTGAGCAGAATCAGTTTTTCTGCCCGCAGCACTTCGGCCACCTTGCCAGCCACCAGGTCGGCATTGATGTTGTAGCTGGTGCCGTTGTCGTCCACGCCGATGGGGGCGATAACGGGGATGAAGTCGCTGCCGGCGAGAAGGTCGATAATGCGGGTGTCGATGCCCTGCACTTCGCCCACGTGGCCGATGTCGATGATTTCCGAGGCCTGCAGTTCCGGGCTGTCGGCGTCGCTGGCCTTGAGCACCATCTTGCGGGCCTTGATCAGGCGTCCGTCCTTGCCGGTGAGGCCGATGGCCTGGCCGCCGTTGTGCTGGATCAGGTTGACGATGTCCTTGTTGACCAGGCCGCCGAGCACCATTTGCACCACGTCCATGGTTTCCCGGTCGGTGACACGCATGCCCTGAACAAATTTCGATTCCTTGCCCAGCCGCTCCAGCAGGTCGCCGATCTGGGGGCCGCCGCCGTGCACGATCACCGGGTGGATGCCGATCTGCTTCATCATCACCACGTCACGGGCGAAGCTGTTCTTCAGCTCCTCGTTCTCCATGGCATTGCCGCCATATTTGATAACGACGGTGGTGCCGGAAAAACGCTGAATGTAGGGCAGGGCCTCAATCAGAATCCGGGCGGTGTCGTGGGCACTGTTGGTGTCCATTACTTCTCCTTGGGGATGGGGGCCTTGGAGTTGAAAGTGTAAAGTTCAAACGCGGTTTTAAGTCTGTCGGTTCCGCAAGGCTGTGCCCGCGGTCGCCGGTGAGGGCGCGGGCTGTGGCCGTTGTTGCCCCAAACACGCCTGGCGCGTTTTTCAACGTTGAACTTTAAACGTTCAACTCACTGCCCGGCAATTCTACCTCAAAACGGAAGCTCAAGGCTCTCGTCCACTGCCTTGAGGTGCTTGCGGAACTGGTTTTTGACCCGTTCCAGTGCCTCTTCGTCGCGGCCTTCGAAGCGGGCCACCAGCGAGGGCGTGGTATTGGAGGCGCGCACCAGCCCCCAGCCATCGGGGAAATCCACACGCAGTCCGTCGATGGTGGTAGGTCGGCCACCGGCGAATTGTTCGGCGCGGGCCGTAAGAGCATCGATCAGCGCAAACTTGTTGTCATCGCTGGCATCAATATAGAGCGCCGGGGTGGTGACACCGGTTTTCAGCTGGTCGAACACCTGGCCAGCGGTGTCGTCCTGCAAGGAGAGGATTTCCAGCAGCCGGGCGCCGGCATAGGCGCCGTCGTCGCAGCCGAACCAGCGGTCGGCAAAGAAGATATGCCCGCTGATTTCCCCAGCCAGGGCGGCGCCGCTTTCCTTCATTTTTGCCTTGATCAGAGAGTGCCCGGTTTTGTACATCAGGGGGCGGCCGCCGTTCTTGCGGATAATGGCGGGCAGGGCGCGGCTGCATTTCACGTCGAAGAGGATGTCGGCGCCGGGGCTGCGGCCGAGCAGGTCCTTGGCAAACAGCATGAGCAGGCGGTCCGGCCAGATGATTTCGCCGCTGTTGGTGACCACGGCCACGCGGTCGCCGTCGCCGTCGAACGCCAGGCCCAGGTCCAGGTCTTCCTGCTGGACGATGCGGATCAGGTCGGCCAGGTTGTCCGGGTTACCGGTGTCCGGGGCGTGGTTGGGGAAGTTGCCGTCGATCTCGGTGTACAGCGGCGTCACCTCGCAGCCCAGCTGGGTGAACAGCCGTGGGGCCAGCTCGCCGGTGACGCCGTTGCCACAGTCGATGGCAATTTTCAGGGGCCGGGCCAGCACGATGTCGTTGGCGATGTCGTTCAGGTAGCGGTCGCTGATGTCGCGCTCTTCTTCGCGGCCGCTGCCTTCGCTGAAGGCCTTGTTCTGGATGCGCTGCTTGAAGGTCTGAATGCGGTCGCCGTGTAGCGTTTCGCCGTTCATGACGATTTTCAGGCCGTTGTGCTGAGCCGGGTTGTGGCTGCCGGTGAGCATGACGCCGGTCTGGGTTTCCAGCACTTCGGTACCGTAGTAAAGCACCGGGGTGGGTACCTGCCCTAAGTTGACCACGTCGCGGCCAGATTCCAGCAGGCCCTTGATCAGTGAGCGGCTGAGCTCCGGGCTGGACAAGCGGCCGTCGCGGGCCACCAGTACGGTTTGCTGACCCAGTTCGCCGGCTTCAGTGCCAATAGCACGGCCCAGCAGGTAGACGCCCTGGGCGGTGAGGGTGTCGCCGGCCACGCCGCGGATATCGTAGGCGCGGAAAATACTGTCCGGCAGGGACTCGGTGCCGTTGTCGTCATCCATCAACAGAATGCTGTCGTCGTCGCTTTCTTCCACTATCAGGGCATCGGGTTTGGCGGTAGCTTTGGGGCGTGCGGGGCCAGCGCGGTCGCGCAGTTTTTTGGCCAGGCGGGCGGAGGCTTCGTTGACGCTGGTGAAGAGCGGGAAGTGGAAATGGTCGCGGGCGGTGACGCCGGGTTGGCGCGTCAGCTCATCGCTGTAGCGAATCAGTTCGGCGGCGTCCTGGCGCAGTGCCCGGGTCAGCAGGCGGTTCACCAGCAGGGTGCATAACAGGATCACGACTACCCCCAGGGCGATGCCCAGGGTGGCGACGATCAGGCTGTTGCCGTCCGGTGCGCGCAAGGTCAGGGTGACCTGAACCGGGCCCTGGCTGACCTGGGCGGTGCCGCCGTTGGCGCGTTGTTTGTTATCGAACAGGGGGCTGCCGCCGTAGGTGACGCTGAGCGCACTGCCCTCCGGCATGGCTGCACGCAGGGTGGTGGCCAGCGGAGCCAGAGACTGGGTGAGCAACAGGCTGCCGGTCTGGTTTTTGGTGGCGCGGGCCATGACCAACTGGGGGGGAGCACCGGCAATAATCACCGGACCGGGCTGCTGGCCCAGACGGACATTTTTGAGCAGCTCCTGGGCGGTGTAGCTGAACTGGGCGGTATCTGCCCCGCGGCGGGGAACGAGCTGCACGGTAGCATCGGGAAGCCACTGGTTCTGGTGCACGTTGAAGCTGGACAGGTTGCCGTCGGAGAGTGCCTGGTTCACGTCGCTG
>LWDU01035544.1_pt1 | contig 10170 bp, 10 predicted proteins | sample 727161 | NCBI WGS metagenome assembly LWDU01 (sample SAMN04566230, study PRJNA314399) | hydrothermal vent metagenome | isolation source: deep sea hydrothermal plume seawater | place: Mexico: Gulf of California, Guaymas Basin | collected 2004-07-11 | reverse complement strand
AACGCTTACTACGGTTCACGACCAATTGGTTTGATCGAACGCTTTAATAACTGAGGCAATTAGCGGCAGATAACTTCAACGACTGTAGCCTTAAATCCTGGTGTTTTACTTCGGGAGTCTACCTCGGTTGAAGTAATGATATTTGCTTCAGGGTAATAGCACATGAGGTTCCCTTTCTGAATATCGAAAGGTACTACTTCGAGTAGCGGTATCTCTCCGATTGCGGATTTCAGGGCTGCCCTGTCGCCGGACTCATAGATCCCTGGGTGGCATCATTACGCTCCAGGGGGTTCTTGTGCCGCGATAGACGTCATCTTCTCTGATGGAAATGATTGCCACAAGGATCAGCAAGCCGGTGGCAAGGCGCTTCATCCGGGTAAGTTCCTGGATCCGGATCGGATCCTGAGCCATAAAGTGTGTACTGCTCATATCGGACCAGTCTGGTAGGGTGAGGAAAACGTGACGTATTCCTGATATGGATCGCAATTTAGATGCCACAGGCCAAACTGCATAAAAAACAACGGGATAAAATTGGATGTGTCTGTATTCGCGATTGAATTGTCCACTTTTTCGCTCAACGGGCATTCGCTTCTTGAAAACAACATTGGCATTTGCTCCTTGAAAACAACATTGGCATTTGCTCCTATAGCTTTCTGATAACTAGCTAGAAGGGATTATTGTGGATCTGTTTTCACTCAAAGGTAAAAATATTGCAATAACCGGGGCATCATCAGGCTTTGGGCACCATTTTGCCGGAGTATTGTCCGGTGCTGGAGCCAATGTGATTCTCGGTGCGAGACGCGCCGATAAAATAGCAGATCGTGTTTCGGAAATTAACCAGAGCGGTGGGCAGGCGCTGGGTATTCCCCTTGACGTTACGATTCCCGATTCCTGTGCAGATTTTTTGCACCAGGCGGAGGAAGCATTTGGCCCTGTTGATGTACTGATCAATAACGCGGGTGTTGAAGCCGGGGCGAAAACCTATGCGATGATCGATGAGGATGACTGGGACTTCGTGCTGGACACCAACCTGAAATCAGTCTGGCGATTGTCAAAGATGTATACAGAGTCCGTGGTAAAAAACAAACAAAGTGAGGGGAATATTATTAATATCGCCTCGATCACTGCTTATAGAACCATCAAAGGCCAGTTTCCCTATGCGGTATCGAAGGCGGCATTGGTTAAAGCGACTGAAATTATGGCTCTGGAGGGTGCGCGCTATGGTATTCGCGTGAACTCTCTTGCGCCGGGATACATCCTCACGGATGTGAGTCGGATACTGCTTGAAAGCGAAAGATCCGATACTTTTGTAAAAGGCATCCCGATGCGCCGCTACGGAGAGTTTGAAGACCTTGACGGTCCCTTGCTGCTGCTGGCGTCAGATGGATCACGCTATATGACGGGATCAACAGTAGTCGTTGACGGTGGTCATATTGTTTCGGAACTTTGACCACAGCCGCTTGAAAGACTTAGCTACGATTCAGGATTGAAGGTGGGAGCTCGCTGGCATTTGTACGCTTACTCGAACCGGCATCTATCGATTGCCTGTTTATTGCATAGATAAACCAGTGCTTTACTTTACTTTCCCCATCTAAATGATAATAATTCTCATCTTTATTTCGCTCGGCCTTTTTATGACCCTTGCAGATGTGGCGCCAACGGGCCGCTGCCGAATTATCGGCGCTGCCATCGATCACAGTGATTTCCAGAGCCGCCTGTATGCGCTCGGGTTATACCCTGGTGTATGGGTTGATGTGCTGCATATTGCCCCCTTCGGAGACCCCCTGCAGGTAAAGGTTGGTCACACACTACTGAGCATTCGTAAACGCGAAGCCAGTCTTGTCATGGTTGAGTTGGATTCGTGAGCGCTTTCAGGATTGCACTCATAGGGAATCCCAATTGCGGCAAGACAACGCTGTTCAATGCGCTGACCGGTTCACACCAGAAAGTCGGTAACTGGCCCGGTGTCACGGTTGAGAAGAAGATCGGCACCTTTACCGGTGAGAACCGTGATTGCGTAATAGTTGACCTTCCAGGAATCTATTCACTCGAGCAGGATTATCTTGGGCTGGATGAAAAGATCGCACGGGACTATCTGACTGCGGGTGATTTTGACGTCATCCTGAATATTATTGATGCCGGTAACCTCCAGAGAAACCTCATCCTGACACAACAATTGCTTGAGTTGGGTCTTCCGGTGGTTGTCGCGGTTAACATGCTTGATGTTGCCGAACGGGAAGGCATCACCGTTGATACTGAGTCGCTCGCTGATCATCTTGGCGTGCCTGTTGCCCCGATCATCGCGTCGAAGCAGCAGGGGCTCGATGATCTGTTGGTTCAATTGCTTACCGCCGACGCATCGGACAGGGAAATCGAAGTGCTCACCAATGGTGAATTTGTTGGTGACAAAATCATCAAGCGTTACCAGCGTGCAGAAACCATCGTCAGCGGCGCCGTGCAGATGGTGCCCGTCGAACACACCGTGACCGAAAGGCTTGATAAGTGGGTGCTCAACCGGTGGCTGGGTATACCGATTTTCTTGGCGATGATGTACTTGATGTTTACGGTAGCGGTTAATGTTGGTGCCGTATTTATTGATTCTTTCGATGTGCTGTTTGGCGCCCTGATGGTCGACACGCCCCGGTGGTTTCTGGAATCCGTCAACGCACCGGCGTGGGTAATCGTGTTGCTTGCCGATGGCCTGGGGGGTGGCATCCAATTGGTGGCAACTTTCATACCGGTAATCGGTGCATTGTTTCTCTGCCTTTCATTGCTGGAGTCTTCAGGCTACATGTCACGCGCTGCCTTTGTTGTTGATCGGCTTATGGCAAGAATCGGCCTGCCAGGTACCGCGTTTGTGCCCCTGATCGTAGGATTTGGCTGTAATGTGCCTTCGGTCATGGCAGCACGGTCGCTCGGCAGAGAGAGCGATCGCCTGCTCACGATTTCGATGGCGCCATTTATGTCCTGCGGCGCAAGACTGACCGTATATGCACTGTTCGCGGCAGCCCTATTTCCTACTAATGGGCAGAATGTTGTCTTCGGTTTATACCTGCTGGGTATCGCCATGGCAGTACTGACCGGCTGGCTGTTCCGCAAACAGATTTTTGATGAAGAGATGACGCCTTCCTTTCAGGAAATGCCGACCTATCACGTGCCTGTGCTCCGTAACATCCTGTTAACGTCGTGGTTTCGATTGAAGGGCTTTGTGTTCAGGGCTGGCCGGACTATCGTCCTTGTCGTCATCGGTCTTAGCTTTCTGAATTCAGTGGGTAGCGATGGCTCTTTTGGGAATGAAGATAGCGAGCAGTCAGTGCTGGCAACGCTAGGTAAGGGCATGACACCGCTGTTTAAACCCATCGGGCTTAAGGAAGATAATTGGCCTGCGACAGTAGGGTTGTTTACCGGACTGTTTGCGAAAGAAGCTGTCGTTGGCACACTGGATGCGCTCTATAGCGACGACAGCTCGGCGAATGAGAATGGGGGAGCGAGACCGGACCTGTTGGATGCAGGTAAAGAAGCGCTGCTCACTATCAAGATTAATGGTGCTGATTTGCTGTCAAATCTTGGAGATCCTCTGGGAATCGGCATCGAAGACAGCAGTTCCCTGGAGTCTGCGGCAGATGCCCAGGGTGTTGCCAGCACTACCCTGACCAATATGGCGGCTCAGTTTGGCACTCAATTCGCCGCTTTCTGCTATCTTGTTTTTGTTTTGTTGTACGCGCCCTGTGTGGCTGTGTTGGGCGCGATTGCCAAAGAGTCAGGTGTAAGGTGGATGTTACTGACTTTTGGGTGGACTACAGGGCTGGCCTACGTGACCTCGAGTTGCCTTTACCAGTTAGGTACAATAGCCGAGCATCTCGTATCTTCCCTGATCTGGTTGAGCGGCAGCGCAGTTGTATCAGTTATCGCGGTTAGGTTGTTACGGATTATTGGCCGAAAGTCAATCAATACTAGCTTGATTGACGTCGTGCAGGTGAGTTGATATGCAGGCTTCAATCCCCACTCACATCGTGTAATGATTGGCACGACTTTTAATAGGTAGCATTAGTGGATATCCGTACACGCCTTTCTCTGGCACTGGTTTTTGTGTCTCTGCTTTCCATGATGCTCCTCGGCACATTTGCTTATTACACTTCCTCGAATCTGCTCCAGGAAATATCGCTTAGGCAACTGGATGCACTGGCGGAGAGCAAACGACGCGACCTGAACAAAGTCTATGACGGCTGGGAAGATAATTTACGCCTGGTCCGTGAGATAAAACAGCTTCGTTATGCTATCCGGAACTATGTAGAAAACGACGATCCCCAGGGCCTTCGTACTATTCAGAATACGATCCAGGGCATCACCGTTGCGGTAAAGGAAATAGACAAACTTATTATCTTTGATGTTGAGGGTGAAGAAATTGCCTCGATCGGTCATTCAAAAGTAACGCATTCGAAGGTGCCGATAGGCGATGACGTTACGTATGTAGGGACCTTCCTTTCAGAAGACGCCCCGCGCGTAGTGATGAATACCGGCGTGCATCTTGATGGCGCGCATATCGGTGGTATCGAACTCATCATGGATGCCAGTGACGTTTTTGATGTCACCGGTGATTACACAGGGCTTGGCGAATCAGGCGAAGCTTTCGTGGTCATAGACATCGGTGAAAAATTGGTCGTTTTGAATCCACTTCGCCACGAAGTTGACGGATTTACGGGAGAGCAGATACAAGAATCTGCTTCTGGTGATTTTAAAACTGTGTTTACCCAGGTTGAAGAAATCCCCACGGAAGCACAGAAAGATTATCGAGGAAAGTGGGTGTGGCTCGCAACGCGATATCTGGAAAAAATGGATTGGGGCCTTGTGGTTAAAGTTGATGTGAGTGAAGAGGGAAAACGTGCACTTGTGCTAAAAGAATCCCTGTTTGATATTGCCGTTGCCTTATCTGCTTTTGCGATCATTGGCGGTGCGTTGCTGGGGTTCTATCTCGCCAGGCCCATCCAGGATCTGGCAGTAGTGGTTGAACGTATGCGTCACGGTGAAAGCGGTTTGCGAGCCGAGGTCAAAGGTGATGACGAGATAGCTTACCTGGCCGAATCCTTGAATGAGTTTCTGGACCATCTAGAACAGGAGCAGCGGGACAAGAATGCCTGAGTTCATAGACTTCCTGAAGCTGTTCGGGGGCTTTGTCTATCTGCTGATGGGTGGTGAGTTATTGGTTCGGGGCGCGCTGGGTTTATCCAAAGAAAGTAGTATCCCGCCTGTCGTTGTTGGTATGACAGTAGTTGCCATGGGTACTTCAGCACCCGAACTGATGGTTTCTACTTTCTCTGCCTTGTCTGGCTATCCGGGTATTGCGATTGGCAATGTCATAGGGTCCAACATCGCCAATGTGCTCCTGGTCATTGGCCTTCCGGTGATGATTTACCCAATTTCCTGCGGGCAGGAAGGGCTGTCCCGACAAACAGGCCTGATGGTTGCAGTATCTCTGATGTTTATTGTTATGTGTGTGTTCGAGCCGATTACGTTCCTGGAGGGGATTTTATTGGTCACGCTTCTGGTGATCTTCCTGATGGTCGCGACAAGAGGGGCAGAACTTATTCCGTTGGATGATCCTGAGGAAGAAATGGACAGGGGACTCGGGCTGCCCACTTATCCGAGCACCATCACGCTATTTATTGTGCTGGGTGTTATCGCTCTTCCGCTGGGGGCTGACCTGGTGGTCGAAGGTGGCGTTGGTCTTGCTTCCTCCTGGGGAGTATCAGAGGCGGTCATTGGCCTTAGCCTGATCGCGCTTGGTACGTCTCTGCCAGAGCTAAGCACAACGGTTATTGCGGCACTTCACAAGAGTTCAGATGTGGCGATTGGCAATGTGGTTGGGAGTAACGTTTTTAATATCCTCGCGATACTGGGTATCACTTCGCTACTGACGGATATTCCCGTTGACCCATCGTTCCTGCGATTTGACGTTTGGGTAATGTTCTCCTGTGCGATCCTGCTTTGGATATTCGTTCTAACCAAGGGAACTATTGGCCGGCTAACCGGTGGTATTTTCATTGCGGGATACCTTTCTTATCTTGCGATCATCTACTAGATCCGGATTGCGCCAATAGCATCAAGCTCGCGAGACATATGAGCGCTGCGTTTCGCCATCACCATAAACATATCGTTGCCGCGTTCGGTTTCGCCCACTATCATCGAGGCGATCACCGCCATGATCATCCCCGCAGGGGCGTAGTGTCGGTAGTAATGCCAGCATTCATCCCAGTTCATGGATACGTTATAGGCTGATAAAGTGTTGAAGTACTGCCTGACCAGTTCTTCTTCGAGTTTTCCACGTTCGTCTTCGATGATAGAAGTTCCCATAAAATAGCTGACATCCCCGAGTGCGCAATCAAATGCGGGGGATTGCCAATCGACGACCGCAAGTGGGTAGGGTCCCCCAAACATCATGTTGTCCAGCCGGTAATCGATGTGTATCAGCGTTTGTTCTCCAGGGTAACTGGATATGTAAGCCTCAAGATTGTCACCAACGAGCTGAACCATTTCTTTTTCGTCATTGGTTAGGCGTTGCCCGTATCTCGTCAGGAAGCCAGGGCTCACCATGGTGTATAACTCCCTGATCGCATCAGCGCCGTTTCTCCTGTTGCTGATCAACAGTTCATCAACGATAGAGCTGTCACCCCACAGTGGCCCATGCAGGTGGGCCAGTTGTGTCATGGCGAGATGGGCTTGCTGATACCCGCAACCACCAAGCTGGTCACCCTGTTCCCCGGGGGCAAGATCTTCCATCATGATGACAAAGTCGTGGGTCTCATTATTGGCGCTCGTAAAGAACACAACAGGAGTCTGGATTGAAACCCTTGACTGCAGGTGCTCGTAAAAGTGAACTTCCCTGATGTAATTGGATGTGTCGATACCAGTCTGGCGACTTACTGGGTCAGTTGACGGGAACTTGCCGACAACTGTCATTGGTATATCTCCGGATCCGGTTAACTCAAATCGAACATTCTCGCCGACCTGTCCCGTGCCGATTGATTTAGCCGTGAAACCGGAAACTGTGCCATTAACGCCTGCTTGTTGAAAAATATCTGAAAGCCATTCGGCCGTAATGTCATCAGGTTGACTAATAAGGCGCGGTGTAGACATCGATTTTCCTGCCGGGAAGGGTGTTTCACTATAGGAATCGTTGACCGGTCCTGCAAGTCGTGTAGAGTCATCGGTTGTTCTGTAGTCTACAGTCTATGTCTATTCAAAAATTCTCCTTTACCACTGCGATTGCCATCGTTATTGCCAATATGATCGGCACCGGCGTGTTCACCAGTCTGGGATTCCAGCTGCTGGATATACAGTCAACCTCTGTCCTGATGATGCTGTGGCTGATTGGTGGTGTGACTGCGCTCTGTGGCGCCCTAACCTATGCGGAGCTGGGTACGCGGTTACCCCGATCTGGCGGGGAGTACAACTTTCTTACCGAGATTTATCATCCCGGGGCCGGCTTTGTCTCCGGGTGGATATCTGCCACGGTTGGCTTTGCGGCGCCTACAGCACTGGCTGCCATGACCTTTGGAGCCTACCTTGAGGCGAGTCTTCCTGGATTATCCAGTACCGTTATGGCGTCAATTCTTGTTATTGCGCTGACAATGGTTCATGCCTACTCGCGGGTGGCAAGCGGTGGTTTCCAGTCGGTGTTCACTATCATCAAGGTGACACTCATCCTGGTCTTCGTGGCCATGGTTGCCATGGCGGTGGAATCTCCCCAGACCGTGCGCCTGTTACCCGCTGAGGGTGACGGAACCCTGATGCTGAGCAGTGCTTTCGCGGTGTCACTGATTTACGTTAACTACGCCTTTACGGGATGGAACGCTGCAACTTACATCATCAGTGAGATTGAAAACCCGCAGAAGAATATACCCCTTATTCTTTTTGTTGGAACGGTTACCGTGCTATTACTTTACCTGATGCTTAATTATACTTTTCTCTATGCTGCACCCATGCAGGCAATGGAAGGCAAACTGGAGATAGGTGTCATCGTCGCACGCTCTGCTTTTGGGGAAACAGGCGGCATGATCATGGGGGTGGTGCTGGCGACGTTACTCATATCGACGGTCAGCGCGATGATTATCGCCGGGCCTCGGGTGCTACAGGTCATTGGCGAAGATTTTAGTTTGTTTAGGTTCCTGTCCAAAAAGAACCGTAACGATATTCCCATGGTGGCAATTGTTGTTCAGTCAGTGGTAACGCTTTTTTTCATCCTGAGTTCGACCTTTGAATCGGTATTGGTATTTTCAGGCTTTGTGATGGGGCTGAATACTTTCTTCGCGGTAGCAGGCGTCTTCGTGTTGCGGTTCAGAAACCAGGGCGCAGATGGCTACAGGACCTGGGGATACCCGGTAACGCCACTCATTTTTCTTGGCCTGATGGCCTGGACGCTCATCTACATTCTGATCAACCGGCCGGAAGAAGGGATCGCAGGCCTGATGATTGTGAGCGTCGGCGCCGTCTTATATGTTGGCACCGAACGACTCAACCGGGAACCCGCCGCCTAGTCGGTACGCTTACTTTTCGGCAATGGCGCGAAATCACCGGGCCTGTTTTCTGCATTGGCGGCCAATGCTTCCTGGATCTCTTCCAGATTAGACATACTCGCGTTCCATATCCCAATGTAATCCAGACCGTCAGCCGTAGTGTGGTCGCGGGCATAATTGATCATCCGCTTACAACCGTAGACTGCCAATGGAGCTTTGCTGGCGATATCTTCCGCAATTTTCATGACTTCCTGGAGCATGGTTTCCTGGTCCGGATAAACATGATTAACCAGCCCCATGGATTTAGCTTCGCTCGCGCTCACGCGTCTGCCGGTATAGGCCATTTCGCGGACATAGCCTTCAGGTATTAATTTAACCAGTCTCGGGAAAGTACCGACATCTGCGGTCATACCGATGTTAGTTTCGAAAATGGTCACGAACGCGTCTTCGGTTGCGTATCGAATGTCACAGGCGGTAATCAGGTCCACGCCGCCACCTATAGCACCGCCCTGGATGCAAGCAAGCACGGGGACTCGAGCTTCTTCGATACAGTTGAACGAACCCTGCATATGTAGAACATTGTCATAGAACGCTGCGGCGGCTTGCAGTTTTCGCTTCTTCTCGTCACCTTCAGCCGGTTGTCCAACACCACCGAAGGACGTCAGGTCCATCCCGGCAGAGAAGTGCGGCCCTGTAGATGATAAAACAATCACCCGAGCCTTTGCGCCACGGTCGATGTCCTTGATGATTTCAGGCAGTTCACGCCAGAAATCAGCGTTCATGCTGTTTCTTTTGTCTGGGCGATTCAATACGACATGGGCGATGTTATTTTCGATGGAGATATTGAAGCATTCGTAGGACATTTGGATACCGGGTGTTGTAGGTGTGATTGCTTGATCAATAATACTACTACACAACCGATGATGGCGCGGTGAGCCCGGGAAGGTGGAAATCTGTTGACACAGGATAAGTAATACAAATAGAGTCGTAGTCGCTCTTTTGATCCTATGGGGAAAGAATATGCCACAGCTTCAAACGCTTCCTGCTACGGCCAGTACCGATGAAATTCTGGGCATTGTTTCCCGGGATGGCGCCGTCATCCTAAGTGATGTACTCAAACTCGCCGACATTGAACAGTTCCGCGCTGAACTTGACCCCTACATGCAGACAACTGAGGTTGGTCGCGATAGCTTTTCAGGTAGCAAGACAACCCGAACCGGCGCTCTTGTTGCACGCTCGGCGAAAGCGAGGGACAAGAAAATCGTCAAGTGTGCAGAAACATTCCTCGCCCCCTTCTGTGAGCGGGTCCAGCTCCATTTAACGCAGATCATCAGGCTAAAACCGGGTCAGGCGAAGCAGTTGATCCATCGGGATCGTTGGGCCTGGGGTAAGCGTCTGCATGATCTAGAGCCGCAGTTCAATACGATGTGGGCGATGACGGATTTTACTGAGAAAAACGGTGCGACCCAGGTCGTTGCCGGCAGCCTTGATTGGCCCGATGATCGTAAGGCTAAACCTGAGGAAATTTGTCAGGCTGTCATGTCCGCCGGGTCGGTACTGCTGTACACGGGTGGCGTATTTCATGGCGGTGGTGAGAACCGATCGACAGCCGACCGTATCGGCGTGAACCTCACCTATACGCTGGGCTGGCTGAGGC
>LWDU01032943.1_pt1 | contig 10171 bp, 12 predicted proteins | sample 727161 | NCBI WGS metagenome assembly LWDU01 (sample SAMN04566230, study PRJNA314399) | hydrothermal vent metagenome | isolation source: deep sea hydrothermal plume seawater | place: Mexico: Gulf of California, Guaymas Basin | collected 2004-07-11 | reverse complement strand
TTTTGCAGATTTATAAGAAAAATATCCAGTACCACAACCTACATCCAATATTTTTTTAGATTTCCAATTTAATTCTTTTAATATTTCATTTATTTCTTCAGTAGTATTTCCAGTTGTAGATAAAGTAGTAAAATGTTTTTCTTCTCCTTTTTTGTAAACATTATTATAAAAAATTTTTAATTTTTTATTTTTTTCCACATAATTCAATAAAAAAATTAGTATTTATTTCTATGATTAAAAAAAAGTATTACTAATTTTTAATGATTTTATTTGCTTCAAAAAGATCAAATTTAGTATCAATATCAATTGAAACTTTTTGACTCATCTTAAACAATCCAATTTTTCCTGAAATTCTACAATGTGATTTTTTAAATGCAGTATATTTTGTAATATAGATAGATCCATTTTCAATAAATTGATTATTCATTTGTTGTCTATTTGGTCTATTTTTTGGATTATAATTAACCGGTATTAGTTTATGATTTTTAAGCGTCCAAAGAAAAGAATGAGAAGCATAGCAACTCATCATTGAATCAAATTTTGAATCTAAAAAAGTACTTAATGCATCATCGATATGTTTTCTAGTTCTTAAAGGAGATGTATTTTGAAGAAGAATAATTATATCAGGAATATAATTTTCTTTTTGTTTAAAATAATTCAAACAATGTTCAATGACAGGTTCTAATTGCGAAGAATCATTAGATAAATATTTTGGTCTTTTAACAATTTCTGCACCCAATTTTTCTGCTGTTTTTAAAATTTTATGGTGATCAGATGAAACTAAAGTTCTTGTAATAAATTTAGATTTTAGTGATCCATTTATTGAATATTCAATTAATGGTTTTCCATTAAGGGGTTTTAAATTTTTTAATGGTATACCTTTAGAACCACCTCTAGCAGGAATAATTGATAATATTTCCATATATTCAATAAATAAAGGACATAGATATCAACATTATTATCAGTAGAATTACTTTTTACATATTGATTTTTATTTTAAATAAAAATCAGAGAGATAGTAATTGTCAAGTAAAAATTTAAAAAATCAAAATAATAAAAAAACTAAGTCTCCATTAAGATTTTTGCATAATAGAGAAATACTTTTTCTCATTATAATTGGATCAATTGGATTAGTTATTAGACTCTATTATTTTCCATTTAACATACCAATAATTGACGATGGAATTGATTATTTTTCATATGCAGTAGTTTTGAGTCAACAAGGTCAATTACCAGTAGATTGGGGTTTATCAAATAATGGGTGGCCTATATTTCTTTCATATTTCTTTTCAATTTTCAATTCACAAAATTTTTTAGAATTCACATATTTACAACGTTTTTTAACAATTATAATTTCAGTTTTAACAATTATTCCAGTTTATTTTTTATGCAAAAGATTTGTAGACAAACAATTTGCAGTTATAGGTGCTGCATTTTTTGTATTTGATCCAAGAATAATCATAAATTCATTGCTTGGAGTTACAAAACCAGCCTATATTTTACTTGGTACAATTTCATTATTTTTATTTTTAAGTAAACGTTTTTCAATAATTTTAATATCATTTTTTACATTAGCACTATGTAGTACTATTCGCTATGAAGGATTTCTCCTCTTCATTCCATTTGTAATAATGTTTTTTATAAGATTTAGAAAAGATAAAAAAATTATTCAAAAAATATTATTAATTATTGGAATATTTTTTCTAACAATTGCTCCAATTATGTTTGCTATGTATGAAGCTACAGGAAATGATGGTATAATTTCTCCAATTTTTGGAGGAATAGGTTATGTTGAAAGAGTAGCAATACATGGAGAATTGGATATAGAAGATTCCAATTATTCTACTGATGAGGGCAAAGGTTACTAAAATATATGGGATGGGTATTAATTCCAACATTTCTAATTTTTGTTCCCTTAGGATTTTTTATAATTATTAAAAAAAGAGATTTTAAAACAGTTACAATATTTTTATTTGGAATTGTAATGTTAATTCCAGCATTGTATGCATATGGAAAGGATATAGAAGAAACAAGATATCTATACATGATATTTCCAATTTTATGTATACTAGCATCATTAACAGTTGAAAAAATTTCTAAAAAATTTAAAAAAGAAAATTTAATTTTTATTATAATAATTTCTGCAATAATATTTTCATCAGTAATGTTTGTAGATAGTAAAAAAATGGATTATGAACATGAAAGAGAATCATATTTAATTGCAAAAGACATTACAAACATTGCTGGAGGAATAAATCACTATAGTCCTGATAGTAAATATATCCATATTGCAGAAATATCAAATAAATGGCCCGTTATTCCATTGCCACCTAAAGAAGAAAATTATAATCAATTATTTGATATTAAGAAAATTTCTCCAGAAAAATATTCTTCATTAAATGATTATATCAAAAATTCTAAAGAAAAAGGATTAACACATTTAGTTATCAATAGCGAAGGAAATAATGTTAAATTTCTTGAGGATGTTTTTCTTCATGAAGAAAAACATCCGTACTTAATAAAAGAATATGACTCATTAGATCATGGGTTTAATTTTCAAATTGAAATGTATAAAATTGATTATATAAAATTTGAAGATTTTTATAAAAAAGATTAATTTTTAATCTAAATTTAGATTTATAAAAAAATACTGTAAAAAACAACATCTGAATCTATTTTCACAGTATATTCTTTAAGATAAATTTGAATCTAGTTACTTCTAATGTGTTAATCTAAGTTTAACATGAATAATACTATCTAATTATTTATAGTCCTGTTAGGACACATATAATTTTGAAAAATCTTTTAGTAATCAAAGATAAATTACACTCAATAAATTTAATTTTATGTCAAGCATTAAAGCTACACGCTCTGGATTTGTCAATTTATTTACAGGTATGATTCGTCTAGTATTTGCATTTATTTTTATTACTTTAGTGACTCGTAGTTTATCCGTTGAACAATTTGGAGAATATAGTTTTATTTTAAGTATAATTGTGTATGCAGTAACATCTCATTAGATTATTTCTTATTGGATTACTAGGGAAACTGCACGTGGACGACCTTCAGGTAAAACGGGCATATTATCTTCTGGATTATTTTCTTCTATTGGTACTGTAGTTTTTATTATAATTGGAATGTTTGTTTTAGATGAAACAAATTTAAATTTAATGACGATTTTATTAGCGGCATTCATTATTCCTTTACAATTTCTTCATAGTGTTTCATCGAATATTGCTGTTGGATGGAAACCTCAAATTTCAAGTTATGGTCACTTTATTTTAGATCTTGTAAAAGTTCCTTTTGTTTTTATTTTTTTATTCATATTTGATATGGGGATAAATGGAGTTTTCTTATCTATAATTTTTGCATTTATCATTAGTAATGTAGTGATGTTGTATTTCAATCGAAACCAACTACGTGGAAAATTTTCTCTATTCACTTTTAAAACTTGGATTTATCGTTTTTGAATACCAGGTTATCCAACAATGATCGGTGTTATACACACATTAGATTTTCTCATAGTTGTAATCTTAACTTCCCCTGAAGTTGTAGGTTTTTATGCTGCTGCCTTAGCGATTGGAAGTTTTGTTAGCTATTCAAAATTAATTTCAATTGCAGTATATCCTAAGCTTCTTGGAAATGATCGTGGTAAATATTTAAATGAAAATTTTCGATTATTCCTATATTTTACATTACTATTTTCAGTACTGGTTATTACTTTAGCCAAAGCTGGACTTTATGTTTTAAATCCAATATATCAAAGTGTTAGCATAGTTGTTATTTTGATAACAATACGTTATGTTCTATTTTCAATTTATGATAATTTCAATTTAATGCTTAGAGGTACTGAAAAAATTGATGACCAACAAAATCCTACAATTAAAGATTTTCTTAAAAGTAAATTATTTAAAATTCCGACTATTCAATTAATTCAATATTCAGCCTATATTGTTGGACTTACAGTCTCACTTATTTTTATTAAATTCACTACTACTGAAGATTTGATAGTTTACTGGGCTCTAATTTCATTAGTGGCACAAATTCCATCAACTATAATAATTTCAATTTGGGTAAAAAAAGAAAAATTAATTCAAATAAATTATTTAAGTATTTCAAAATATTTCATAGCTTTAATCCCAACTTATTTTATTATTGATTTTTTGAATAATAGTATTTTAGAATACAATACAAATCTTTTTGAATTTGTACCTGTCGTGTTATTAATTTTATTTATAGGAATTTCTACATATGTGGGAACTACCTTATTACTTGATGCTAGTACTAGAAATATTTTAAAATCGATTTTATCTGAATTAAAAAAATAATTATTATCTATGATAAATAGTATAATTAATTTCTTTCAAATAAATTAATTTCTTTCAAATAAATTAATCTCATTTAATAAATTAATTATCTCTATTTTAGAGAGCAGGCATGGATTATTATCTAAATGTTTTCTATCTTTTAAAATTAATTCAGCAGCTTCATCTAATGGGGTAGAAATTTCTATAGGTAAAAAATTCAATTTTTCTACAATTTTTTTAAATCTTTCATAAAACTTTGATTGATTAAATTTATGTGCAATTTGGGTTGTAAATGCTAATGCATGACCATGTGAATAACCCTCATTTGAATAAACATAAGATAATGCATGGCCTAAAGTTGTTGAACTATTTCCAAATCCTAATCCACATATTAAAGAACCTAGAGGTAATTTTTTGTATGTTTGATTTAAAATTGCATTTTCTAAAATATTAAATGCATTTTCACATAATAATTTTGTATATGGATTCGCTAGTTTACTATCATATGCTTCAGTAGCTTGTGCACATGCATCAATTACAGCATTTTTAATTATATCATCTGAAGAATTATTAATAAAATATGAATCTACTATTGCAATATCTGCAAATATTTTATCATCATGAAAACTTTTTTTCTTACCATCTACTTTAAGAACTGAAATTCTAGTAACTTCACTTCCACTTCCAAAAGTGGTTGGAATCATAATTTTTAATTTATTCATTTTAAATGCACAAAATTTTGCAACATCCATAGAGCTTCCACCACCCATTCCAATAATATGAGTAAAATCAGAATATTGGAATTTAGAAATTATTTTTTCAGTAGTTTCTATTGAAGGGTTTGGTTCTACATCATCAAAAATTATTTGATTAGTTAATCCAGAATAATCTAACCACCCTCTAGATTTTGCTCCCTTTGATGTAATTATTAGGCATTTATCAGGAAATCCATATTCATTGACTGAATTATGGCCAAAAATAATTTTTGGAGGTTGTTTTATTGTCCACACGTAATTATGAGAAAAAGATCTGTTATTATAGATTAAATCAACAGATGAACATATACGATTAAAATGATTGAAGGAGCAAATATTCTACGCACAAAATTAAAAGAAAATCCAATTTTAAAAGTTGCAGGTGCATTTGATGCGATGTCTGCAAAATTAGTTGAACTAAATAATTTTGATGCTGTATGGGCAGGAAGTTTTGCTATTTCTGCAACCCACGCATTACCTGATGCAAGCATACTAACTATGACTGAATTCCTTTCTGCAGCATCTAATATGGCTGATGCTTGCTCAATTCCAATAATTGCTGATTGTGATACTGGATTTGGTGGTCCAAGTAATGTAAGTCATTTGGTAAAAAAATATGAAAATGCAGGAATTGCTGCGATATGTATAGAGGATAAAATTTTTCCAAAACAAAATAGTTTACTTAAAGATGGTAAACAAGAATTACTTGCTGAAAAAGATTTTGTTGCAAAAATTATTGCAGCAAAAGCTGCAAAAAATAATCCTAATTTTATGATTATAGCTAGAATAGAAGCATTGATAGCTGGTCATGGCATTAAAGAGGCATTAAAGCGTGCTACAGCTTATGAAATTGCAGGTGCAGATGCAATACTAATCCATTCTAAGAAAAATACCCCAGATGAGGTTTTTGAATTTTGTAATACTTGGAATGGAAATATTCCAATAATTGTTATTCCTACAACATATCCTACTGTAACTTTAGATGAGCTTAAAAATAATAATGTAAAAATGGTAGTTTATGCAAACCAATCATTACGAGCAGCTCATTGGGCAATGTCAGAACATCTAAATCAGTTATCTAATGTAAAAAGTCTAAGTGAAGTTAAAACAAACTTAACTTCCATGGAAGATATATTTCATCTTCAAGAAATGTATAAAATTAAAAAACAAGAATCAGATATTGAAAAGGATCTTAAAAAATTGGGATACATAAATTGAATGAAAAAATCCAGCGCGAAATATTTCATTATTTAAAAAAAAAGAAAATTGAAAATTTTGTAGGAGTTCCTGATTCTACATTAAAATATTTTATTGATGAATGTTTAAAAAATAATAATATCATAATTACAACAAGAGAAGAGGAAGCAATAGGTATCGCCACTGGAATGACTCTTTCAAAAAGTAATGCATTAGTTTTCATGCAAAATGCAGGATTTGCAAATTCAATTAGTACTATTACTTCACTTGTAGAACTTTATGAAATTCCACTAATTTTTCTCATTGGATGGAGAGGATATCTTCCAGATGATGCTCCAGAACATTTGAAAATTGGTAAAATTCAACCTGAATTATTAAAAATTATAGGATTAAAATCACAAATTCTAACTGAGAAAAATTGGAAGGCAAAATGTGATTGGGCATTAAAGCAAATAAAAGAAAAAAAACCATGTGCTCTTGTAATGAGGAGAATGTTCCATGATTAGAAAAGAAGCAGTAGAAATAATTACAAATTCTATTGGGGAAAATCCTATCATTTCAGCTAATGGATTTATGAGCAGAGATTTATTTGAAGTAAATGATAAAGAATCAAATTTTTACATGATAGGTTCAATGGGATTGGCATCATCAATTGGATTAGGAATTGCATTAAAAAATCCTAAAAAACAAATTTTTATTTTTGATGGAGATGGAAATATCTTAATGAATTTAGGATCATTAGTAACCATTGGAAGTTTGAAACCCAAAAATTTGGTACATGTAGTGTTTGATAATAATAATTTAGAAAAAATTGCAAAAGTAGTTAATTATAAAATATTTGTAATTCAATCAAAAACTAAACTTTTGTCAGTTTTAAAAGAACTTAAGAAGTTACAAGGACCAATATTTCTTTTGGTAAAAATATCTACAAGTAATGAAAGGAGTAAAAGAGTTTCATGGGATCCTAAAACTATTAGAGATAGAGTAATGAAATCACTATAGAAATAGTATGAAAGTAATAATTATTGCTGCAGGTAGTGCTACAAGATTAGAAAAAATTACTAAAGGAAAACCAAAGGGGTTATTAGAAATAAATGGAAAATCGATCATACAAAGACAAATTGAATTATTTAAAAAATATAATATTGATGATATAATTATCATTACTGGCCCCCATAAAGAATTCGGTATATCTAATGTAACATATGTTGAAGATACAAATTATGAAAATCATGATGTTTTAGGAAGTCTAATGGTTGCTTCAAATTTTTTAAATGGAGAAGTATTAACTTGTTATTCGGATGTACTTTTTAATGAAGAAATTTTAAAACAAATATTAAATTTTAATGGTGAAATTGGAATTCCAATAGATTTAGATTGGGAAAAAAATTATGTTGGCAGAATTCAACATCCTAAATCTGAAGCAGATAATGTGATTCTAAAGGATACAGCCATTTTAGAAATTAGAAAAAATATTCCCAATTGTAATTCTAATGAGGTAATTGGAGAATTTTTAGGACCAATAATTTTTTCAGAAAATGGAGCAAAAATCTTTGTTGAAAAATATAATAAATTAAAAAAAACTCATCAAGGTAATTTTCATAATGCTATTTCATTGTCAAAAGCATATTTGACTGATATGATTCAAGAATTAATTAATAATAATATAAAAATTGAACCAATTTTAATTCATGGTAAATGGATGGAAATTGATACTCCTGAAGATTTAAGAAAAGCACAAAAATTATTTTTTTAATAATTATTTGATCTAATATATTATAAATACAAATATTTGAAACTTGATTTCTAAATTTTCATTATATTATGATAGATACTACTAGTTTCTTGAATATATATAAAAATAATTAGAAATTTTTATTTTTTATTTTAAGCAAATGATTCCATAGAATTTTTTCAATTTCTAATTCTTTTCCAATTAAGTTATTATTTTCATCTGGATCTGTTTTAAGATCATAAAGCTCTTTACTATTATTATATGAATTGTAAATTAGTTTCCAGTTTGTTGTTCTGATTGAATGTATATTTGGTTCTTTAGGTGGTGCATTTTCATCTAAAGGATTACCTGTTTCTGAATATGCAACATGTTCATCCAAAATAGTTCCTTTGATTACTGGCATTAGTGAAATACCATCCAGATTTTCATGATTTTCACTTAAAGAAATTCCTAGCATATCAAGAATAGTAGGCATGATATCAACATGTCTAACTTGTTGATGGATTATTTTAGGTTCAATTTCAGGTGACTTGATATAGCAAAATGTCTTTATGGTATAATCATAGCAAAAAGCCCCATATGCTCTCTCACCAAATTTTTCACCCAAACTTATCCCATGATCAGACAATACCACAATGATGGAATTTTTATCAAATTCTAATTCATTAATTTTTTGTAATATCTTTTCCATGTATGTATCAGCATTTTTAAAAAGTTCATCATATCGTTTTTCATTTTCATATTTATTTTCAAAATATTCCTTGCTAAAATTATTAAAAACTTTTAAAACATTATTCATTATGCCAGTATGAATATTACTATAAGTAAGAAACAGGAAAAAATTTTTCCCCTTATTTTCAATATCCTTCATTTTACTTAATAAATTACTGTGATGATCAATTAAATCCACTTTATTTTCATCATGAATATTAAATTCATCAAATCCTTGTTTTGGAATAATTAATTCACTATGACCATCAGCAAAAGTATAATGTCCATTTTGTTTTAGATATTCTGTAAGGGTTAGAAATTGATTTTTTCTAAATTGGTAAATATGCCAATAGCTATCAGTACCTGTTCTATTTCCATAACATCCACTAAATACTGCATGCATAGCCCCTGTAGTATATGGGGCATATGTAATTGAATTAGGGAAAAATATTGAATTTGATTCTAAATTTTTAAAAGTATTAAATTTTTTTGCTCTATCTAATCTTCCACCATCTATTAAAATTATAATTACATTTTTTGACAAGTTATAATTATATTTTAAAATTTATTTTTAAATGTATCATAAGTAGGGCATTATTGAAATGGGTATTTTTATTAAGTAGATAAAAATACAATACAAAATGGAAAAAATTACACATAAAGAACTTGAGAGTTTTCATAAAAATGGATTTTTAATTATAAGAGGATTTTATGATCAAAATGAAATTGAAAAAATTCGTAGTTGGGTTTATGATTATGCAGATAAAAAACCAGAAGAATGGGAATCTGGAAAAGAAATGGCATATTATGAAACAAGTAAAAATGATGGAACACGAATTTTAGCTAGAATTGAAAATTTTTCAGAATATCACGAAGGTTTCAAAAATTTAATGAATTCTGAAAAATTAATGAAATGCGTAGAAGGTTTGTTAGGTAATAAAGCAGTTTTATTTAAGGAAAAAATTAATTTTAAAAAACCTGGGGGAGGAGGATTTAGACCTCATCAAGATCAAATTTCAAGATGGGAAACTTATGCCAAAGATTTCTTAAATATTTTAATTTCTACTGATGATAGTAATATTGAAAATGGTTGTATTGAATTAACTCCAGGTTTTTATAAAAAAGAATTGTTAGGGCCGGTGGATTCCCCAATTCCAGAAAAATGGTTAAAACAAATGGAGTTTAAACCATTTCCTTTAAAAAAAGGTGATATTGTTTTGTTTGATGGATATGCCCCACATCAATCACAAGATAATAAATCTGCAAATTCACGTAGTAATGTCTATCTTACATACAATAGCATACACGAAGGAGATCAACGGACGAAATATTTTACGCGAAAAAGAAAAGAACTTCCTCCAGACAATGAAAGGGAAAATGATTTTAAAGATAGTCCGCTTCATGACTATAAATAATATTAAAGATACCCCATTTTTTTTAATTCATCTTCAATTTTTTTAGTTTGA
>LWDU01036691.1_pt1 | contig 10172 bp, 5 predicted proteins | sample 727161 | NCBI WGS metagenome assembly LWDU01 (sample SAMN04566230, study PRJNA314399) | hydrothermal vent metagenome | isolation source: deep sea hydrothermal plume seawater | place: Mexico: Gulf of California, Guaymas Basin | collected 2004-07-11 | reverse complement strand
ATGGCAGCAACAGTGACTGCGGAGGTCCTTACCATTCACTGTTGAACAGCCCGATATACACCGTTCCGCAGAACGATGAAGTCACTCTCAACTTCAGCCACCGTTACGCCTTCGAAGGCGACGAATGGGACGGCGGACAGGTACGCCTCAGCGTCAATGGCGGCGCGTTTTCCCGGGTTCCAGCCGAGGCCTTTACCTCGAACGGATATTGGCCCGTAATCATGCAGGGCAGCTCAATCGTAGGCGGCCAATACGCGTTCAATGGCCCTTCGGCGGGATACGGCGACGGAGAATTCATTACCAGTTCGGCCGTGTTGGGAAGTTTCAGCGCTGACGACACCTTGGTCATTCAATTTGCCGGAGGATGGGATGATTGCTCTACCGGCACCAATCCCAACTGGGTGATTCAAGATCTTCAACTGGTTTTTGGCAGCGCGGCGCAAGCCGTCGAATTCACCGTGGCAGCCGAAGCGTCCCGCCTCGGCGATCCCATCGGGGTGAACTACCAATGGCAACGCAATGATGGAGACGGATTCGTCGACATCACCGGCGCAACCGGCAGCACACATCGATTCTTCCCAATCGCGGAAGATTTTGAATCTGAGTTCATGGTCATCGTCTCCGCACAGGGCACGATCAATACCACGACCACCGATATCGCGACCTTAACCGACGGCGAAGATCCGGGCCCGGGCCCAGATCCAGTCTCCACCATCGGCATCAGTACCGATGCAGATGGCAATATCGTCCTGACCTACGAAGGTGCCCCCCTGCTGGGAGCCGACAATGTTGAAGGACCTTATGAGGAGGTGGACGGCGCGAGCAGTCCAATGACAATAGCACCGGACGCAGCACGCAAATTCTATCAGTCCTCAAACTAAGGATTGAAGAGACGGCAGTTTTAAACTTCAAATCAAAGGCCGAAGCACTCCGCTTCGGCCCTTTTTGTCTACCAAGCTGTGCCTGGCGAATTATTGAACGAAGCCGCACAAGCCTAAGCGCCCGAATTACCAACCCCGTAGTGTAGAAAAACTAAGTTCGTAAGAAATCATGAACCCGGGCATCGAACGGGGCCACGCTCGGGGGCCACGCACTACTTGGGCAGATTAAATCTTTTAATACTACTAATCCTGTGGATCAGCCTCGGGTCGTCGTCTCTGATTCCCCGAGGGCACAGTGCCCCTGCCCTGCCCACTCGAGCGGTACGTTTTCAGTTCATCTAAGCTGACCAAGCCATCTTTGTTTTTGTCTGCTGAGGAGATTCGGTTCCAGAGGAATTCAGGAGTCTCAGATTCAGTCACAATGCCATCCTCGTTCCGGTCAAATCGTTCAAATAAAACCGTTGGATCAGGGGGTCCGCCGCCGGCACTACCAGGAGGGCCTCCGCGAAAACCGCCACGTTCAGGCCTGCCCCCGGGATATCCGCCACTTGGCCTACCGCCGCCAAACCCCCTGCCCGGCAGGAATGAACGCCCCATGACACCCCCACCAAACGGATCCCGTTTCAGCTGTACGGTATATTCCTGAACAATTTTTCGACACCAACCTTCCTCGTCACTGCAGGCAAAGTAATCCACTGTCAGCTTGAAAGGATTCTCCGGGTTAGCCCCAACGATGCTCACCAGAAATTCGCGCGGGTCAGTATCCGCATCCACGGCAACTTTAGCTGCACTTTCCTTGCTGGGAGTCACCTCCGTTCCGTCGCTAGTTTCAATCATGAACTTCATCGGTGCCACCAAGTTATTCCAATGCACATCGTGAATCGGATCAACATGGAACCCGAGATAGATTTTCCCGCTACCGGATTCAATTACGCTCGGTTCTGCTTCCGCACGCAATTTCACATAAAAAGGATCGCTCCCCTTTCCTGGCACGATCAGCAATGGAACCATCAAGTCTGGAACTTCAACCCTGGGTAGGACGGGTCGTCCCGCCCGAGTCCGCCCCGAAACTTCCGGCAATCCAAGATTCGCAGCCAGGGTCGGGGGATCCACTGGACCCAGGATTTCCGCCAGTTCTTTTCGCAACCCCTCCCCATCGCTCCACGACTGCAGATAAACAATCTCTCCGCCGGATCTGAGCAGAAAAGCCGGATTGTTAATGTTACCCATCGCTGCTTTTAATTCGTTGTCCATATTATCAGCAATCCATGGCACACGTGTTTTAAGTTTTCCTTTAGCTTCCGCTATATGCATCAATCGTTCGTCGAGGTCGAATGGCTCCACGTAACCATTGTTCTCCGGATGCGCAAGAGCCCGGTAAAGATAATAGAAGCGAACCCCTTTGGGAGAATAATCACGAGCGACTGCCTCAATCGACGGATAACGGCTAAGGAACTGCGGACAAGTCAGGCAACCGCCAACAATCACTGTATAGTCATTCCCTATCAGTTCGTGCAACTTCTTCGGCATACCCGCATCAGAGTGAATCGTAACATTCGGAAGATTATCTCCTGCTTGAATGCCTCGGCGAGATAACAAATCCGGCATCACTCCCCCTCCGGGACCGATTCGTGATGGAGGTCCTCTTCTCCGCCCACTTGATCTGCCGCCTGCTCTTGATGCCGACGCCCCTGATGCCTGTTTCACAATAGCCTCGACTTGATTTGAAACCTTAGCTGCCCTCGCCCAGACACCCCAAACACGAAGGAATTCCGGGGTAATGCTTACCCCATCCCTGTTTGTATCCAATTTTTCAAAAACCGTGATCGCAAGTGCTTCATCTTCACTCCCTGAATATTCAATAAATTCCTTGCGCGTCACCCGACCATCGCCGTTGGCGTCAACCCGTGCCATAATTGCCTTTGCTTCATCGGTTATCCTGCGATTGACTACATATTCTTCGCGCGAAACAGACCCGTCCTGATCCGTATCCGAGGCCCGAAAAATTCCAGCGCGACTTTGTGGATTCAGGTAGGTTCCCTTATCCACATATTCTTCACGCGACAAGCGTCCATCTCCGTTTCGATCAGTGCGGTTGAAATGCTGATCATAAGCAGCAAGCTCCGTCTTCGTTCCTGCATTACGCCCCAAGGCCCCCAGATACTTTAATATCTGGTCCGGGGTCAAATTCTCAACCGCCGGCAAATCGATGTTGCCAAGCCCGGAAGAAAAGAGGCATACCCAGATAATTATTGTCATCTTCAGAATCGGTATCATGCAGGTCAAGACGATCAACCCCGGAGCAGGGTTACAGAATTCGAATAGTCCTTCGGATGGAGGTGATGTGATACCTAAGGGCTCGGAAATGAGGTCGAGCAAACCTACAACGATGTTGCCGGATTGGAACCGAAACGGGTCGTTATCTATTGGGACGACCTGCTCGACAACACCCTATTTCGGTCGGACAACAGATGCTGCCGCGGTGAGCTCCCGATGACTCCATTGCCCATCGAAACGTATTTCGTGCAGCTTCCCTTCGCGACCGCGGTAAACGTAGTTCCGCGCGCCGTTACGAACCGATACCAATCCCGCCGGTTCTCCGGCCGCAGGAGGTGCTCCCGCGAGAGTGGTTACATCCTTGATTTGCCAAATCTCCCGGTCGGAAACGGCCGTTGGATCGTCGGTTACCAGCGGCATCTCACTCGCTTCATGGATGTGTCCGAGGGTATCGCGGTAGGCGATGTAATGTCGGTCACCTTTTGCGTCGTACAAAACAACAGGGTTCCCCGCGGCACGGATTGATGGTTTTCCGACCGGCTCCAGATGTTGGAAGCGTTGCCTTTGATCCCATGCCTGGATAAGTCCGTTGCGTGAGCCATTGTATTCACGATACCCCTGCCTCAGCCGGCCATCCCAATGGAAGATAAACGGCTCACGAACCGGCCACTTCTCTGCAGGCCGGAAGATAACACGCCATTTTCCACCGGTGTTTAACCCGATTGGCTGCCCCTCACTCGGAATCCGCTGTGTCAACCGATGCGTCCAGTATCGTCGACCTTCCGAGGCGGCCACCAACGAGAGCGTCTGGCAACACGGGACGCCATACATCGTTCGGTAAGTGACATGGAGAGCCCCCGGTGTTACTGAGATCACGGCGTCGCTCGCCGGGCGTGGTACGGCAGGCAGCGAATGATGCCGCCATACCCTGTCCAACCAAAACTCTCGCAACCGGGACTTTTCATCAACATAGACAATATGAGGCACTCCTTCGACAACAACCACCGAGGGATCGCAAATAGCAGGTGGTTGTTGGAGCAATGAAGTCAGGTCTGTGTGCTGCCAAACTCCCGCTTCCGTAATTTTCTCCGGAAAAGATAATTCGTGGAGGTGTCCCTTTTTCCCACGGTAAAGAATACGCAGGTTCCCCGGTGTCAGGGAGTAAACCGCCGGGGATCCGGCCGGTAGCGGTGCTGTAGCTGGAATTCGGATCACCTCATCGGCCCAGACGTTTCCGTCGGTGGAGGAAGCGAGCTCGCGCAACGGGCCGTTCGTGCCCCGATAGATGACGTGCAGCCGTCCGTCCGGGTCTTCGATCATGGCCAGACGATCTTCGTCGTTGGGTGAACTTCTGTAGGAAAAGTATTCATCAGTGTACTTCTGAAAGTACCCCGGGCACATTCGAGCAAAATATTCAACCTCCTCAATCTGCTTGTACCAACCCTCCGTGTTCTTTCCGCGAGCTCGATATTCAATTTCAATTTCGTGCGCAATCGCATCACGGTGACGTCGAATATGTCGCATCATGTTTTCGGTCGAAAGCGGACCGCTCAAATACCTACGGACTTCCTTCTGATAATACTCGCAGTAACCGGGATTATCGATCAGTGCAAGGAACAGTTTTCGGATCAGGCTGTTTCCGTAAGCTCCGCCGCTGTCCATGAAGGCATATGGATCGACGTCGATGCCATAGGGTGCATCCCCCAATCCGGGATGCCGGTAACCCAGACCCCATTCGGAATCCCAACAGAGGAAAATCCATTTGCCGTCAGGAACGCGCCGCGCGGCGTACCAGTTGTTGTGTGGCCAGTCAAAATTCTGTAGACACATGTTGACGATCACGTACGATGTGAGGTTCGCAATGTCCACACGGTCAGAGAGTTTTTCAAAGTTGGCATCATCCGAAAAGTCAGTCGTCGTCACAAAGCGCCTTAAGTCATCCCAGTCTTCTCGGCTTCCACTTAGGACGGACTCGCCCGTCTTCATGACATCGTATTCCGCTGGGCCGAGATGGGAGGCGAGAAACTCTTCATCCATGCGTTCGGTCAGGTTATAGACACCGCGGCTGGTCGAATTGATCAGAAGGACACACCATGAACCTCTCGAAGCAAGAGCTCCCATGTCAGCGTGGAGATCACGGATCACCTGATCCCGAATGCTCGACCCATGAGTCGCACGGTCATTGGAACTTGCGCGCAGGACTATTTTGTCGAAATTCTCGACTCTGGCCTCCGGAATAATCCGGCTGTCCAGCCGTCCGTCACCGTAGGCTTTACGGAAGTACGCACGATAGGACTTTTTGGTGTTCAGACTGCCGTTGCGCCCGGCACCCCCATGGAGTCTGAGCCCAAAACCCGTCGCTACAATTCGCCTCCCAGCCTGATCGAAGAATTCCATAAAAGCGGGTCGCTCACTCCCGTGACCGGTGGCGTTAATCCGCATATGCACCTCGTTGAAAGCGGCGGGTTTCATCGTAATGGCCAGAATGGGCAGCATGGGACGTTGACCGACGAGATAAGTTCCAGACACTATCGAACCGGCACGTTCTTTACCCGCAAATGCCGCAGCTCGAACGAGGGTAGTGTCTACTAGTTTGATCGGTCCACGATACAAATCGCTTGATTCGTTCGGGTCCGTGCCGTCCCTGGTGTAACGAATATCGACCTCCGCGGATGATTCTCCATGGATATGCACCTCGATATTTTCTTCGAACGCACCCACCTCCGGGACAAAAGAGAGTCGCGACCTTATGGGTTGCGTCTGCTGGAGTCCGATATTCGCAGATCCTGGAGTAGGTGTGAGAAAATACCCCCAGTTAGCCGGGTCAGCTGCCGACCTCCCCAGCGATTGATCCGGCACCTGATTGGAGTATTCAACCTGGTCGATGACTTTACCATCCGGCGAAACCAGATAGAGCGCACCGCCTTTCTTTTTGAGCCTGAAATTTGCGTGACAGGCAGGAGGAAGAGTGCCGAGCGTGGGATGGAGAGAAAGATCGGAACTGTTGCGGCTGTTATTGAGTCCGGCAATGGCAAAAACATTCTTACCAGAGCGCAGCAGCCCCACATGCGCCGAGAGATCAAATCGTTCCGGAACGCCGGCATCGTGACTGTCGATGGCGACACTGTTGAAACTGAGCGGCTCGCTCGGTGCGTTTACTGTGAGAACCCGTTTTCCATTCAGGTAGGCGACAAATCCGTCGTCGTAATCGACCTCGAGGACGAGAGACTCGGATGCAGAATGATTTTCAAGAACGAATTCGTGCCGCAAAAGCACCGCAGTCGTTCCGGCGATTAGCTCCGTCTCATCATCCTCATCCCCATAGCCGAAACCCGCCCGACCCACCGTGAAATCAGGGTCGTCGAAATCGACGGCTGTCCAATTTTCCGGCGGTTTTTCCGGAAGGGATGCATCGGCACCGGAAGGACGGTGAGAAAGATACCTCCAGTCGGCACCTTGATCGATGAGGGTCGTCTCGAAAAGGAATGTCGTTTCTGACGACCTTAACATGACGGGAGCGAGAGACTTGCCGCTACGTCCGGACATCAACACCAGGAAGTGGCTATCGGCGGAAACCCGATGATCAGGGAAGATCCATTTGTCGAGGTTATCGAGTTCGTCTGTAAGACGATAGCCGGCAAGTTGCAGGTCACGGGAACTTGAATTATGTAATTCAACCCAATCGCTGCTGTTCCCTTCATCATCGCGCAATCCTGAACGATTTGAGGCGAGAAGTTCATTCAGTCGAAGTGCATCACCTGACGATGTTGAACGGATTACTTCCCCACTGACCGCATTAGCGAACCCAGACCACGCCAAAAATAAGCAGAAACAGATCCCTCCGACAAACTGGTAATTCATTGGCATCATCTTAGTCTTATTTTCGACAACTGCAGCATCAGAGAGCGCCATCGCTTCCATTGGGTCATGAGAAACCATTACCAAATTAATCTCGAATCAGTCGAGCAAATGTAGAATTTCTTGTAAACGTTGTAACAAAAACATAGGGGCCACGTCTAAACAATCAACAAAATTACTGACACGAATGGCAATAAGTTAAGGATGTGGATCGATGGAATTTCTGGGCAATTGAGTCTGGAATTGACATGACCAGAACGATGTCAAATCCGGCCTCACCGCGGCCGGCTTCATGTTTGAAAAGGCCCTGGACATGATTTTATTCCTGAAGCCGGGGGCGTCGACCCCGGACTATGGATATCCCATCAGGACGGAACAAAATACTTTAACTTGGTGCCATTCAGGACTGACAGGATGTTTGATCTTGATGAATATTTCCTGACAGACAACGAACGACTCTTGAGAATTAATCAACCCGGTGGTTGCCAACACTGGATGAATCGGGCGACCGAGCTGTGGTAGTTATTTCGTGAGGACAGGGATCGGAGGAGGTTCAGCAAACTCGTAAGTCAGTTTGAAGATGAAACTAAAAAGAACTGATAAATCTGTTGAATGTTGAGACGTGCCCCTTATTATTACAGTTGCTAACTACATGAAAAACCCTTCATCACTTTATCTCGCCCTCGCCCTCGGTTTCTCCTTTGCCGGATCACTGATAGCCCGGGAGGCGCCCGAGCGACCCAATATCATAATGATCATGGCCGATGATCTGGGCTTCGAGACGGTCAGCGCCAATGGGGGAAGCCCCTACAAGACGCCGGTCCTGGACAATCTCGCCGCCGAGGGCATGCGCTTCATGAACTGCGTGGCCCAACCGCTCTGCACGCCGACGCGGGTCAAGATCATGACAGGGCGCTATAACTTCCGGAATTACGGCCGGTTTGGAGTCCTCGACCGGCGCGAGATCACTTTCGGACACGTGATGCGCAAGGCGGGCTACGCGACCTGCATCACCGGCAAGTGGCAACTCGGGCGTGACCGCAAACTGATCGATCACTTTGGATTTGATGAATATTGCCTGTGGTGGCTGGAGAACAAGGCGTCCCGTTACAACAACGTCGGGGAGCTCATCCAGAACGGCAAGGTGCTGCCCGGCAACAAGGGCGAGTACGGCCCCGATGTCGTAAGTAGCTTCCTGCTCGACTTTGTCACCCGGCACAAGGACGAGCCGTTCTTCTGCTACTACCCGATGATGCTGACGCACAGCCCATTCGAACTGACCCCCGATGCGCCGGAGGGGATGACAAGACAATCTCCCGTGCTCGACCGCATGGCCGGCATGGTGGCCTATACCGACAAGATCGTGGGCCGCATTGTCAGCCACCTCGATGCGCTCGGTATCCGCGACAATACTGTCATCCTGTTCATCGGCGACAACGGCACCGACCGAATTATCCGCGGCGGGAAACTCGGGAAACTCGATTGGCCCGGGGGCAAGGGAAGCAACTTCGTCGAGATGGGCATGCGAGTGCCGCTGGTCGTCAGTTACCCCGCTGGGGGGGTCCGCGGCGCAGTATTCGACGACCCGGTCGACCTCACAGATTTCCTTCCGACATTCGCCAAACTGGCCGGAACGGAACTGCCCAGGGACCTGTCATGCGACGGCCATAGCTTCGCCGGCCGCCTGACGGGAGACCCCGATTACAAACCCCACCCCTGGGCCTACGTCGGCTACTACGGAAAGGATCGCGGCAAAATGTCGCATTTTGCCCGTGACAAGCGGTTCAAGCTTTACGAGGGCGGCTATTTCTACGACTTCATCCTGGATCCCGCCCACGCCAACCCCATCGATTTCAAGGCCATGGACAAGATGACGCGGGCCTCGCACAAGATGCTCAGTGGCGTCCTGGAGGACATGAGGTCGCAGTTTGCAGCCGGCGACGACTACGTCGGCAAGTCGACCCGCCTGCTGTCGACAAGGCCCGGGCTCCAGAATGTCCGCCGTAAAACCGAGGCGCAGGGAGCGCAAAAGTAGATGAGGAAACAGTTGATCCGCACCCGCAGCAACCCCGCCTCCCGGACCAACCTCCTGCCGTTTAGCGGGTCAGTCAACATTTCACAAAGGGACAAGCTAATAATGTCATCAACCACATTCAGCCTGTCCATCCACCGAGATCACGCGGGCGCGACAAACCACCTCTTCCCCCAACGGAGTCGCCGCCAGATGTTGCACATTGATGACCACGTCAACGGTGCTCTCGCCCGGCTCCAACACCGGCAACACAGCATTGCGTGCCGCATGTTCCAGAAACCACACCAGCCAGGGCGTGCACAGAATCGCGGGCAGGCCGTTGTGAGCGAAGTCGATCTGGTGTTCCTCAGCGACGACGAAACGCTCCTCGCCGACCGTGCCGGGTTTTACGGTGTCCTTCAGGCGTCTATGTCCTTCAGGCTGGACTCGGCGAGCAGGCATCGCCGCACTCCTCGGCCTTTTCCGCTTCCAGCATGCCAAAGGCAATGCGGGCTGTGGCGGCTGTCACGCCGCTGTTGACCGCCGCCGTCACCGCGATCAAGGCATTCAGTTCGTCGTCCGAGATCCCGATGCCACGGGCCTTTTCCACCCGGTTCCGCGTGCAGACCGAACACCCGCGCGTCAGGGTCACGGCCAGTCCCACCAGATGTTTCTCGCGTTCGCTGAGCAGGTCCGTGCCGTGCGTTGCCTTAATGTGATCCACGATCAATGTGTCGTCGTATGCCATGTAATGTTCCTTTCTATGGTTGGGTTGCTGTTGTGAGTTTACTTTTGGAAAATCGGTTCAAGTAACAATCTTCGCTTCAACGCTGCCGAAAGGCGGCGCCTCGACCCGCAGGCGACAGTCCACTTGGATGGGTATCAATCTCGGAATCGATCCCGTCAGGACAATCTGACCGGCGCTCAACCGATCGCCGCGTTCACGGACGATTTCCCTTAGCCATTGCAACGATGAAGCAATGGTCCGGATCAGTGGCAGGCCCGCGCAATCCTCGACCAATCGATCATCCGCAAAGATCGCCAACGATGGCTCAATTGGGGCCATTTGGATTTCTTCGGGACGGACACCGCGACCGAAAACGACCCCTCCGTGAATCGCATTGTTCGCGATCAGCTCGCCCGCC
>LWDU01041832.1_pt1 | contig 10173 bp, 8 predicted proteins | sample 727161 | NCBI WGS metagenome assembly LWDU01 (sample SAMN04566230, study PRJNA314399) | hydrothermal vent metagenome | isolation source: deep sea hydrothermal plume seawater | place: Mexico: Gulf of California, Guaymas Basin | collected 2004-07-11 | reverse complement strand
TAGCCATGGTTAGTTTAATCATCTGTTGAAAAATATTATTTTAAGTATACCTTAGCTTAAATAGTTGGCAGCGATTAAATGACTACAGTCAGTAAAGTCATATTTTTTGGAATCACTTAAATGAAAAGAAATGCGTGGGTTAAAGGAGTTGTTACGGTGATGTTATTGGTTGCGGTAACTTTTAATTACACCGGTACGATAGATACCATGGGGCAGCAGCACATTAATAATTCTTTTAATGTTGCATCAACAACCTTTGTTGTGGCTCGTGCGCTGAATGCGGTTATTTCGGTGGTGCAAGGGACTGAATTGGCGATGGTGCCATTAGGTGTAGGAATGACGTTGACGCCAGGGCAAATCTTGGATCCAGTCAATGATCTGGTCGAACAGTTTTCTTGGGTAATGTTGGCGAGTACAAGTGCCATTGGTATCGAAAAAGTAGCTATGGCGATAAGTGTCTGGCCAGTTAGCAAAGCAATTTATAGCGGTTTTTTGGTATTAACGATTTTGTTTATCTGGTCGGGTAAATTTTCGATAAAGTATAGAGTTTTTTGGCTGAAGGCTTCTATTATTGTGGTGTTTTTGCAGTTTAGTATTCCTGTTGTTTTTATTTTGAATACACAGGTCTATGAACGATTTTTGGGGCCGCAATATAATCAGTCTATTTTAGTTATTAAACAGACCCATAAAAATATTGAGGATTTAGGACAAGACTATCAGTCGATAACCCTTAAAATGCAAAAGCAACAGCAACCAATGGATGATTACACATTGTGGAGTCGTGTTAAGAACACATTAGATATTAAGGGCTATGTGCAACTGCAGTTGGCGAAATTAACAACACAGATAGAACAACGGTTGATACAGTTAAAGACTGCAGCTAATAATGTTGTGGAACATTTATTAGAACTCATTGTTGTGTTTATTTTACATGCGGTTATTTTTCCGGTGGTAATTTTATATGGATTGTATCGGTTCACTAAATACCTATTGTCATTGGATTTATCGGTTTTATTCGTTCGATAAGAAGCGGCGTTAAATAGAGTATGATCAAAATTTGCATGTCAGTTTTAGCGTTAAAATACGGGAGGAAGTGCAATGGCAAAACCGGTGACGCCACTAGTAGCCGCAGATACGATTATTGAGTTGGTTGATTTTCCTGATCGACCTTTTGTGCTTATTGAACGTGCTTTTGAACCGTTGGGTTGGGCGGTACCCGGTGGCTTTGTTGATCTGGGTGAAACCATGGAAATGGCAGCCATGCGTGAAGCAGCAGAAGAGACAGGGTTATCGGTTAGATTAACCACTTTGTTAGGCCTGTACTCTGATCCCAGTCGAGACCCTAGGAACCATACCGTGACAGCAGTCTATGTAGCCGAGGCGCAAGGATTTCCAGTTGCAGCAGATGATGCTAAAGACTGTGGGGTGTTTACCTTTAACACGATACCAGAGGTATTAGCATTTGATCATGCAAAGGTACTAGAGGATTATCATGAATTTGTTATTTCAGGGCGGGTGACGCCACTGCGATAGTGCGTGCGATTACTGTGAATGAGGGTCGTTGGGGCTTAGTTTAATAAGGTAGAGATTGGACCAATTTTTACCGGTGACCCAGAACGCATCTTCTGATGAACTATAGGCAATGCCATTTAAAACCTCATTATGATTGCGGGCAGTTAGATCATAGAGGGCGTATAAATCAATGAAACTGACAACCTCGCCACTGCTTGGGTCGATGATTGCAATGATATCTTGACCCCAGACGTTGGCATAAATAAGGCCATGAGTGCATTCCAGTTCATTAATATTACCTAGGGGTTGGTTATCGAACACAATACTGATTGTGCGGGTAATCCGAAAATCGTTGGGATTACGAAAAGTGAGCTGGTCACTGCCATTAGAGGTGACTAAAGACTCTCCGTCATAACAAATCCCCCAACCTTCTCCGATATAAGTGTGAGAACCGATGATCTTGAAAGTGTCGGTATCAATCAGTAAAGCCGTTTCAGATTTCCAGGTTAACAGTATTAAGGTGTGGTTAAGATGGGTGAGTCCCTCAGCAAAAAGTGTATTATCCAGTTGTAATTGTTGTTGAATCACGCCAGTGGAAAGATTAATTTTATTGATTGTTGAATGACCGTAGTGCCCGGCAGACTCATATAAGATACCGGCCTTAATCTCTAGTCCTTGGGTAAAGAGTGTTTTATTATGTGGCAGTATCTTAATGATTTCATAGGGTGTTTCAGGAGTCGTTGCACTATATATAGTCAGTGGATAGACGGTTAAAAATAAAAGGATTAGCAGACTATCAAAAAGGTATTTAATCTTTAAGCGAATACAGTGGTGATGGGTTCGGTACATGTTCAGATTGGATTGATATGAATAACAGTTATGTTATTGATTAAACATTGTCTCAGTATACAAAAATAGTAGGGGTTTAGCGCGGATGGCCGATATATTTTTTTGGTGTTCTAAATTGTTTTGGGGAATCGTTTCGCCAGATGGTTTGTTGGTTATTGCTTTTGCTTTGGGGATGGGGCTGTGGACTTTCGGTCGTGTTAAGTCAGCGAGACGATTATTAACAGTTTTGTTAGGCATCATTGTTTTTATAGCGCTGTTTCCTGTGGGAAGTTGGTTGTTGTACCCTTTGGAAAGTCGTTATCCCACTCATCCAGAATTGATTGATATTGATGGTATTGTGGTGTTGAGTGGTGCAGAGCAGAGCCAAAAAACGGCGTTATGGGATAGTGTTAATCTAGGGGAGGCTGCAGAGAGGAATTTGGCATTTATGGCCTTGGCGCGAAAATTCCCAAAGGCTCAGTTAGTTTTTACGGGGGGGTCTGGAAAGTTGTTCGCTCAGGATTTTAAGGCGGCTGATGTCGCTCGCAGACTCTTTAAGGAACAGGGTTTGGATTTGACGAGAATCATTTTTGAGTCGGAGTCGCGTAACACCTGGGAGAATGCTTATCTCAGTAAGCGCTTAGTGCAGCCAAAGCGGGGTGAAAAGTGGGTGTTGATTACCACAGGCTGGCATATGCCTCGTGCGGCGGGTGCTTTTTGTCAGGTTGGATGGAATGTTATTCCTTACCCTGTTGATTTCGCCACATTGCCTGAAAATTTCTGGTCTGTCGATTGGGATTTGGCAGAGCACCTTAGACAATTAAAAATAGCAGTTAAAGAATGGTTAGGACGTGGTGTGTATCAGTTAACAGGGAAAAGCTGTTGACTTTGTGAGACGATAAGATAGGTGTTGGAGTTTAGGGAAGAGTTAGTTTTTTTAAAGGCTGAGTGACTATTTAAATTAACAGGTTTTTTTATGATAACTAAACGGATGATTATCAGTAGAGGCGCTTATGAATAAAGTGTCTCAAATAGTGGGCTCACACAAACAAAGTGTTCGAATAATATTAACTTTTTTGGTTTTTACAATGGTAGGCACACTGTTGTTTGTGCTGGCTTTAAGATTTTGGGTTGAGCCAGAAATAGACGAAGAGTTAAGAGAAAGTGCCTCTAAGGAAATGGACCACATCGTACTTGTAATAAATGAGCATTTGGAGCGTGCAGGCACTACCGCTCAGGCCCTTGCAAATGCGGCTAAATTAATGCCCGCTGTTTCCACTGAACAGAGTCGCATCATCAAACCGATTATTAAGTCAATCATGGAAACGCCCGGGTCAGAATATTTAATTGCCGGCGGAGGTATCTGGCCGGAGCCTTTTCAGTTTAATATTGAAAAAGAGCGGGATAGCTATTTTTGGGGGCGAGATAAAAATAATCAATTAATTTTTTATGATGATTATAATTTAGTAGACGGTCCCGGCTATCATCATCAGGAGTGGTATGTACCGGCACGTTATAAAGAACCGGGTGAAGTGTATTGGTCAAAATCTTATACGGACCCTTACTCGATGCAATCGATGGTAACAGCGACGGCCCCCATTATTAATGACGGAAAATTTATTGGGGTTTCAACGGTTGATGTCAAACTTGAAGGGTTGAGTGAATTATTAAAAGCTATCAAGGATCGCTACCGTAGTCACGTCTTTTTTGTTGACCGGAATCTGCAATTAATTGCTATGCCTGCTGCTGATTCATTAGAAAATGAAATGCCGGTGACCGATGGTTTTTTTCATAATGTTGAGTTTAGACAAGTTAGCGCAGTGTTGGAGACGCACCGTAAACAACGAATTGATGCGGTAAAACAGCAACCAGAAATCAGGCGATTAGCAAGGGAAATGAGTAATAATAGTGGTGAGATAACTTTTGAAGAAGGTTTGCTCATTGCCAGTGGTTTACAAGTTAAAAAGAGTAGGGTTTCATCTTTGCATTTGCTGGAACCGTTACTAATAGATGCAGAGGCATCCGGTCCAATATTGGTTTTTTCTCAGCTGATTCCGTCTTTGCAATGGACTATCGTTATTTCAGTAGATCGCTCTGATATTTTTTCTGTTTCTACATTTTTTAGCAATCTTAATCAGTTGCAAATTAGTATTGTGTTGATTTTTATTGCATTTATTTATTGGCACATTAATCGTTACATCTTAAAGCCATTAAGTATTATTGATGATCATCTTGTTGTTGAATATAAATCTTTGGATGGTGAGTTCTCAAAATATTTAGCAGAGGATTCTGTAGTCGCTGAAAATAATGACCCAGAGCAGAAGGATGTTATCGCTCGCATATCTGAAGAGTTACTTAGACGTGACCAATACCTAAAACATGCGATGGAATTATTAAATGATAATTATCACGACAAGGTAGCGAAGGATGGTCCAGCGCAGGCGAGTGCATTAGGTATGGAGGAATATGGACATTCCTGTTTATGTTTTTCAGAGTTTGAACATGGTCAAGATATGAGCGTCGTTAGATCACAACTGAGAGGTCGAAAAGTATTACTTGTTGAAGACGATATTGTCAGTCGTAAATTATTGCATGAAGTTTGTGATAGTTACGGCTTGATTTCGGTGGGTGTGGGTTCAGGTGGTGAGATGTGGGAACAGTTGGAAGCACATAATTTTGATGCTGTGCTGTTGGATTTGAATTTACCCGACACGGATGGTTGGACGTTAAGAGAGAGTATTAGGACACAAGCAGATTTAAAACGATTACCTATTATTATTATCTCAGCCTCAAATTTAAACAGTAAAACTATACCCTTCACAGGCGACACTTTTTGTGGTTGTTTTAATAAAGGGCAACCGTTTGAACAATTATTTTTTTGGCTTGCCACATGGTTTCCTGAGCCGTTGGGTACTGATAAAAAAGATAACCTTGTCGAGGCTGAGATTCTACAACATTCAAATATTCCGTTAACGAAACAGCAATCTTTGAATGGTACGCGGGGAATTGCTTACTGCCACGGTGATAGGGAAATATTTCAATTATTATTAGCTACTTTTAGGGAACAATTTGAATATTTTGGAGACTTAAGCAAGGTTTCTTTGAGTACGGGTCAGAAGGATCAGTTAATAAAACAGGTACATAATTTGGAAACAAGTGCAATTATTATTGGCGCTGAAAAGCTGGCGTTAAAAACGCAGGAGTTAGCTAATTTTTGTCGGCAAGATCAAATTTCGGTAACCGTTTTAGAAGCGGGACTTCGGGTGGTTGAGAAAGAATTGCAGGCCGTGTTAGCCGCTATTAATAGTGAGGTGAGGGTTGAGAATTAGTTCCTTTTCTGTTCGACGGGCGATAATAGTGCAAAAAGTAAAAGGTGTCAGTATTAATTATTCATATACGGGCTTTGATTGACTAAAAGTAATGGTTTAATTATGCAAGAATTTTTTCAATCGCACAGTGATTTTTCATCGCTGCTTGTGATGACAGATATTGTGATCATTTCGGCTAAACTTTTGATTGCAGTTTCGTTGCTCATATTTTATCAACAGAATAAACAGCGGGAATTGAGTATCGTAATACTCTTGTTGGGTGCTTTGGTGGCTATAGACACTCTCGGACAGGTGATCCATATAGTGCAAGTATATCCTTCGGTCAGCGGTGGGCATCATATTTCTATGTCATTAGGTCTAGTTAAGGGTGTCACCAGCATTTTAGCAGTGCTAACGGCTGTTCTTATTTGGGTGAAGGGGCGGGTGATTCTTAAAGGTTTTTTTGGGGATAATTATCAAGAGATGATTGCTACGGCTAATGCCCCTGTTTTTGGTGTCGATATAGACGGTTGTGTAACGGAATGGAATGCCAGTGCAGAAAGGCTAACAGGATATTTAAAGAAAGAAGCTTTAGGTAAAAAAATGGTTGAAAATTTTGTGGCTGAAGATTATCAAGAATCAGTCCAGTGTATTCATGATGACACATTAAAGGGTAATGAAGAAATGGCTTATGAGTTGCCACTGATAACCAAGAAAGGTGCTCGTGTCGAAGTGTTATTGAGCTCTTCTTCGCAGCGTAATAGACGAGGAGAAATTATAGGCTGTATTGGTTTTGGTCAGAACGTTACGGAACTGAAAAAGAAGAGTAGTGATCTGATTCAAGCAAATAAACGCTTACAAAGTGAGGTTTTATTTCATGAAGAGACTAAAGAAAAATTGCTGCAGCTAACTGCCAATTTAGACCAAAAGGTAGAACAAAGAACGTTGAAGTTGAAAAGGTCTGACCGTGTAAAAAGTGAGTTTATAGCGCATGTTAGTCATGAATTAAAGACACCATTACACGGCTTGTTAGGGTTTACCCAACTCTTAGAAGATGACCAAAAGTTAACGGCTGCGCAAAAGGAAAAATTGGCTATTATTCACCAATGCGGTGATTCATTATTATTAATGATCAATGACCTATTGGCAATCGGGGTGCATGATAAGGACGCGATTGATGTCGTTTATAAAAAATTTAATTTGCTAGAATTGTTATCTGGGGTAGAGAAAATTGCAATACAACAATGTCAGGAAAAACAGATTGAATTTAAATTAGCGCTATTAAATGACTTACCGAAATATGTTTTAGGAGATGCGAAACTACTTAGACAGTTATTAATTAATTTAGTCACTAATGCGGTCAAGTTTACTGAAGTCGGTATTGTTTATTTAAGGGTTTACCAGAACGATAATCAATTTTGTTTTCAAGTTGAGGATACGGGGAAAGGAATACCTAGGGTTGAGATGGAAAGTATTTTTGACCCGTACTATCAGACGTTTTCACTGAAAGCTAACCCGGGGATGGGTTTAGGGCTTTCCATTTGTAAAAAGATCGTGGATATTTTAGATTCAGAGATTAGGGTTAATTCTGTCGTTAATGAAGGCAGTATTTTTGAATTTACGCTTGTGCTTGAATCGGTGAGTCAATTGACTGTTGATGAGTCGGCGGCGGTAATGCCTATTGGTTATAAGGGATTGGAACAAACGATCATGGTAGTGGATGATAATTTAGCGAATCGACTTTTTATGGAAGATCTCTTGTTTGAAAAAGGCTTTAATGTTTTTTCAGTAGCAAGTGGTGAGCAATGTTTGGCGTCTGTTAACAGTGTTAAACCGGACCTTATTTTTATGGATTTGAAAATGCCGGGTTTGAATGGTATTGAGACGACTGAAAAATTAAATGAAAATAATAATCATGGGGTTGTTATCGCTATGTCTGCCAGTGCCTTAGAGGAAGATAAAGCCACTTTTACAGTAGCAGGAGGCGCAGGATTTTTAATGAAACCAGTAAGCGTGGAAGCATTATTTTATTGTTTGCAACAGCATTTAGCAATTGATTGGGTGGGGGGGTATCAATTTAAAGCAGAGGTCTTTGAAAGGGAGGACAAAGTAATTAGGGTCTTGGTTGTTGATGATATTGTTGTCAACACACATTGGTTGAAAAGTATTTTACAAAAAAAAGGCTATTATGTGGATGCTATAGATACCTGTATTGGAGCACTCGAAAAGCTCCAATTAATAGACTATGATTTGATGATAATAAATTTGCATTTATATCAGACGAGTCAAGAAGATCGATTAAAGCTGTTTTTGCATACAAAGAAACCTATAATGCCAGTGGTTGCTTTAGAAAATGCAAGTAATAAAGAATCTGAGTCACACCTGTTAAGATCTGATGTATTTAGTTATTACTTGGAGTTACCGGTTGATTGGAAAAAGCTGGATGGGGTTATTTCGGCTCTTTAAAGCGTAATAGTACTTTGTTTTTAGTGACTCACGGGCCAGCTTATTTAAGGGTTAATAAGGCATTAATATCAGAGCCTTTTAAGTGAGTATTTTCTTGGTTTAGTGAACTAAACTAAATCAGTAGTATCTTAGGGGTCGAGTGTACTTATGAAGGGTTGGATTTATATTATCACGAACCTGGCTATGCCGGGCTTAGTGAAAGTAGAGTTGAGCAATCAACAACCGGAAGCCAAAGAATTAGCATTGAACCAAGATACAGATGACTTGCCTTTTCCCTTTGTGATCGAACACAAGGTTTCAATAACAGTTCCGCAAACTTTTCGAGGTCTTAAAGAGCAACTGGCTGTTTTTGATGCCGGTAAGGGTTGGTATCGACGTAATGTCTCGCAAGTCATATTTTCACTGAGTAATTTACAAAAGGATGAGGATAGCCCCACAGGTAATGACGGCAGTGGTGTCAATAAGAGTCTCTCTGATGAAGAGCGTAATCTTGCCAGTATTCAGGAAGTTCAGGAATGGCGGAGTTATATTGGTGCTCAAGGTTTTTATGCTGAGCAAAATATTAAGAAGCACTATAAAATCATGTTGGAAGCAACCTATTATGAACCGTCTGTTTGGAAGTATTGCTTATTTACTTTTATAACAATTTTATTGTTAATAGAGTTTCTGGAGATAGGTGGGAGTGTTTTATTCTGGGGTATTCTCACTTTGAGTATTGTCATTATTTTATTAATAAAAGAATACTTAGACGGACGTATACGCGTTGAATCTGAACAACTTAGGATTAAAGCACAATGTGCTGATGAGATAGCGCAAGTGCGTGCTAAATTTCCTGACGAATCAGAAGATATTAAGTTTGAAAGGCTTCAAGATGAAGAGATAGAACAGTTGTCAGTTTCTCTGACTATTGAAAATAGAGAAGGACGCTTCTTTGTAGTGGGGGGAATGGTTAATAAGAACCGTACTGTAACCATTACTAAAGTGTTCTTACAGTTAGCATTGGAACAGGAAAAGCGTTTTGTCAGTGTTAAATTACAGATGTATTTATTGCCGTTAGGTAAAACTGAGATTATGGAATCGGTATCGGAAATAGAAGGCCCATTGCAATGTAAAATTATACAGGCACACGGTTATGTGAGGGCATAAGGGCTCGGGTTATTTGGGAGTCATGTTATAAATTATTGGCGGGGTCGGTTGCATTGAGATCGCTCAGGAACCGGTTAAATACTCCGGTTAAAAAGGGTAAAACAGTCATGAGCCGGTGGTCAGCGTTACAAATAGTAAGGTCGGCAGAGTAGTGCTGGCAAAATTTCCAACTGTTTTCAGGGGGAACAACGGTATCTTGCCAGCCATGAACGACCGTTATTGCACGGGTTGGTATATTAAAAGTGCTTCGTTGATAACCCGGTAAATAGAAAGCCGGTGCCAGTAAAAAAAGTCCTTGCGGGTTCAAGGTCTCAGCGGCCACGGCACAGACATAAGCGCCCATGCTCGAGCCGACTAAGACGATTTCATCAAATTCAGACCAGTCTGTTGCCAGTAATTGCAAGACTCGTTCGTCAGGATCATTCTGGCCGCGGTAATCAATGCTTTGGATCTCATAGCCCTGTTTTTCGGCAATTTGGGTGAATGCGTGTGTTTTAGCGCTATAGGGCTGACTGTCTTTCCCGTGGTTGTAAATCATTATTTTTCGCATAACTTGAATACTTTAAATGTGAGCGTAATGGCTTTAAGGGTAGAAAGGATCTTTGTTTATCAGGATGTTATTGATTTTATAGCGTAAAATTTTGATGGTTTCTTGATATAATAGCCATGGTTTTTTTTGTAGTCATCTCTTTTTGAGTAATTTAGTTTAAAGTTTTTGTTAATTGTGCCGTAGCGCATGATTTTTCTGTTGTATTTATAAGGGTTATTTCTATATGACGAGCACTTCATCTGGAGGTGTGTTTTAGAGCGTTGTATTTGTTAATTTGAGGAGTTTTGAAGTTGGTTAAATCGTATTATAGTGCTTGGGTATTAGGATTGATGTCGGTCATGTTTTCATTGCCGGTAGCAGCCT
>LWDU01034393.1_pt1 | contig 10173 bp, 10 predicted proteins | sample 727161 | NCBI WGS metagenome assembly LWDU01 (sample SAMN04566230, study PRJNA314399) | hydrothermal vent metagenome | isolation source: deep sea hydrothermal plume seawater | place: Mexico: Gulf of California, Guaymas Basin | collected 2004-07-11 | reverse complement strand
TCAACTAATCTACCTTTCGCATATTTTCTATCCATGCAAAAACTCTACCATAAAAAGTAACATCTACAAATACTGGAGGATAGTGGTGGTGGATTAAAATATTATCTACATACTGTAAAAAATAAAAATAAATAATATAAACTCAATTTAAGTAAATAAAATAAAGAGAAAACATAGGAAACACAGCTTTAACAGAAGTGGGATTATAATTATTAAAAAGTCATGCCTATATACAACATGTCACAATTATTGTTAAAGCGATAGCTCCTGCTACGCCACCTATAATCTTTAAAGATTTATTAAGTTTTATTTTATGCTGTATTCTTCTTCTAATCATAATCATCCCATAATTTAAACTTTCTCCTACATTATACCATAATAAAATGATTAAAAAAGTAATTTACAAAAAATATGTTATAGGAGAATGATGGTGGTGGATTTAAATATTTATGATAATATGAATTTATGAGAAAAATTATATTTCATAATAACTATTTTATTATCCTTTCTTTCTGCATAATATAAGTTATATAAAAATAACAGGGTTAGGCTACCAGTAACTTTAAATGGGAGATTATAATAAGTTGAAATATTTAAAAATAATTGGAAAGTGGGTATTGCGTGTAGTTTTAGCAAGTGCAGTAGTGGTTGCTGGAAATGTAGGTCTTTATTATGTATGGGTATTTGTTTTTTGATCCATTTGCTTTCATAATGCTACTTACACAGCATACTGTGCATATTTCATCTTTGGGCACCATATATAAGATCATAATAGTTAATAAATTTTTCATACAAAAACTCTATCAGACAAAAGAGTTCTCTACATATACTGGATTATAATTTTATGATTTTTTAATTTTATTAAATTTTGATAATAAAGATTTAGAAGAAGAAATTAACTCTCTAGAAAAATATTTTTCATGATTATTTTCTAAATTATCTATTTCGTATTTATAATTCACCATTAATCCTGCTGAACTAGCTATACCTTTTTGTGATAGGTTCCCCATAGAATGTATTTTATCTAAAGAGGCCCCATTACTTAAATGAAACCTTTGAACTGGGTCTAATGGGAGACCATCTTTATGTTTAGCTTCAAAGAAATATTCTATTGAATTGCTTATAATTTCTTTTTCAATATTTACTATTGAATTTTTATCAATAATTTTTTCATGTAAAGTAGGGTTATTTTCTTTTAACCATTTATTAAAACCAGATACTGGAGACAAAGTTACAAAAGTTTCTAAACTAGGAAACTCTTTTTTTAAATCCATTACCACTTGCTTTAAGAGAAAATTACCAAAAGAAATACCTTTAAGTCCTTTTTGACAATTTGATATTGAATAAAAAACAGCAGTTTTAAATTTTTTAGGATCAGTTTTTACTCTATTTATATCTAATATATTATCTATTTTTGATGGCACTTCTGATGTTAATGCTACTTCAACAAATATTAGAGGTTCATCTTCCATTGTAGGGTGGAAGAATGAATAACATTTTCTATCTTCAGGCTTTAACCTATTTCTCAAATCTAACCATGAAGATATTTCATGAACAGCTTCATACTTTATTATTTTTTCTAAAATTTTAGCTGAAGTATCCCATGTAATTGGATGAGTAACTAAAAAACCTCTATTGAACCAACTTTTAAATAAATTAGATAAATCTATATCAACTTTTTTTAATTCTATATTTTCTTTTATTAAATTTAATAATCTTTCTCTAATATTTACTAATCTTATAGTTCCTCTTTCTATAGAATTTAAATTTTTGAAAATTTCCATTCTTTTTGAATGAAATTTAGAAGTCATAGATTTATAATTTTGCACAGAATTATCATCTGCATAGTGACTTACTGATTTTAATAATTCTTTATTATCAAAATCATAGTCTTTAGATAGTATTGTGAAAAAATCTAACGAATATGCTAAGGCTGAGGCTTCACCTTTACAATTTACAACTTTATCCAATAATCCTTTTATGGAATTTTTAGTTTTAAAATCAGAAAATATATTTCTAGAATTAATATATTTATTTTCAAATAATTTAGAAAATATTCCTTCAAATATACTCATTATATTTTTCTCCTATACATCAGTAATGTACAGGTTTTATTTGAAAATTTAAAGTTTTTACAGTCAACATGTAAAACTTTTACTATGATAATACTGATTTTTGTAAAAATTAACTAAATATTATTTATTTTGTATTTATAGCTATCTTATTTAAGTTAGACGTGTTAACAAGAAAAACTACCAAAAAAATATACATACTTTCTTACACTATTAAAACAATTTACATGAGAATGGCATACCATTTGACATGTTTATTTGTTGAATAAGTTCAACCTAATAGGAGTTGCTTTGATTAAAAATAATGAAATTAATACAAAAACAGACATTGTAAAAAATATACATAATAATATTAAATCTAATATAAATTTATCCATAAAACAAAACCTGCCAAATGATGATAGTGCAATTGAAATTTTAACTATACCTAAACCAATTAATTTAAAAGAAGATCAAAAAAATATAGGAATTAATTTAGATTCAAATTTGATATTTAAAATTCTAAGTAAAAAATTTAGAAATGTTTTAGTAACTGAAATCCAAAATAAGAATGATCTAAATAAACTAGTAAAAAGAAAACCAAATTTAGTTTTTTCAGGAATAAAATATTTTAATTTTGGTGAAAGAAAACTTTGGTTAAATGAATTCTTAGATATATATGGCATTCGTTACATAACTTCAAATAAATCTGCCTACGATAACGAACATGATAAATCTTTTGCTAAAAAAATTATGCAAAAAGCTAATATTAAAACTTCATATTTTTTTATAGCCAAACCAGGAAAATACAAAAATGAATTATCTATACCCCTTGATTTTCCACTATTTGTAAAACCAATAGATGGTGGAGATAGTAGAGGTATCGATAAAAATTCAATAGTATATAATTTTAAAAATTTTAAAAAAAAAGTTTTAGAAATTCACTTAAATCAAAAATCAAATTCTATAGTTGAAAGCTACTTATCTGGTAAGGAATATAGTGTTGGCATTATTCAAAATGATTACAACAATGGTTTATTAGCTATGCCTATAGAGATTATTACAAAAGCAGATAGAAAAGGTCATAGAATACTTGATTATAATACTAAAAAAAATGATACAGAAGAAGTAATTGCTGTTGTAAATCCTTTGATTCATAAACAACTATGTGAATTAGCAAAGAAGGCATTTAAAGCATTAAATGGAAATTTAATTGGCAGAATAGACATTAAAATGGATGACAATAATATCCCTTATTTTATGGAAGCAAATCTTATGCCTGGACTTAAAAAGGGATACTTTTATAGATCTTGCTCTATAAACCTTAATATCAATTACGAACAAATGATATTAAGAATTGCACAAAATGCATTATGTTTAAGTGATAATAAACCACGTTTAGACATCACTTTAGATATACCTAATTATCCTGATGATGATGGTAATCCACCTGATGCACCTACACCAATACGACCTGAAGTACAGAAACTTATAGATAGTTTAGATCTCTAAAAAGGTACGAGTACAGAGTAAGACTATATAAACTTATATAATAAATAACAAAGAGCAGAACTAATAAAGAATATTAGTTATCATTAGAGTTCTCTACAAATAGCTGGAAGTTATGGTGTATGTGGTGGTAATGTTTTGATTAAGAGAGCATGCTAAAGAGTAAATTATCTATTTAGAAATTTTTTTAAAAAGTGTAAAATATCAAGGGAAACCATAGATTGCTCATATTTGTAATAAGATTAATCTATATCTATTAATGTATCTACATAGGCAATCTTTGTTGAAGAATTAATATTATATTTTACTTGGTCTAAAGTATTATTTTTTGACCAATCAACATTATGGAACAGTTTTTTTATTTTATGATTATGAGATAATCCTATAAGCCAAAATCCACCATCTTCTGATGGACCAAATACTATTTGTGAAGTGTGTAGTTTTTTCCATGCTTTTATAATTATTTTACTGGAAATATCAGGAATATCGCTTCCTATGATAATTTTTTTTTTAGAACTATCAGATAGAATTTTCCACATTTTTATACCAATATTTCCAGCTCCTTGTGGTATTCTTGAAATAGTGTAAAAAATATATTTTGGCCAGTTTCTTACTGATGAATCTGGTGTCACACAAATCGTTATATTTATCCTTTTATCAGATTTTAATATTTTTATTGTTTGTATTAGATTATAATGATAGAAATTAGTTCCTAGAATTTTACCTATTCTTTTTTTTAAACGTGACTTACCTATAGATATTTCAGGTCTTCTAGCAAAAATTATGAGGTTAATTTTTTCCATATTTTTTTCTTATATAGATGCTATTAATTGTATTAATATTAAAGCCTAATATGTATAAAGTTAAACAATATAAATTTCTAAGAGGCCTAATTAACCATCCTTCAGATTTGTAACGAATAGAATCAGTTATGATATAGCTATTTAATATTTTAATATTTTTAAAACCAATGTTTCTAATAATTTCTACATCCTCCATAATAGGCAATGCTTTAAATCCACCTATTTTATTATAAAATACTTTAGATATTATAAGACCTTGATCACCATAAGGTAATTTTAAGTACTTTGATCGAAAAATGACTATCTTGGATAGAAAGGATGAATATATATTTTTTTGATTAAATTTTAGTTTAAATGAAGCAGCTTTATATTTATTCTTATCATTTGATATAAATGCATAGATTTCCTCAATAGCTGTATTATCTAAAATAGAGTCTGCATGAAGAAAAAAAATCCAATTAGTAACAACTTTTGCTGCGCCTAAATTTAATTGCACTCCTCTATTTCTTTTTGAGATAAATAATTGGGTATTATATTTTCTACATATTTCTCTGGTTTGGTCTTTTGATTTGCCATCTATAATTATAATGTTTTTAATTTTATTTTTTAGAATACTTAAAGTGGTATTAATAGTTTTTTCAGCATTATAGGTTGGTATGACTAAAGTTACGTTTTTTTTAATAAAATCATTCATAATTAGTTAAGAATATAAATATCTATAATCATTGCAAGCCATATAAAAAAACCACAAATATTAGATTTATTAAAGCCACTTTTAAATTTTTGTATATCATATATTTTTGTTCTTGCGGCATATGTGATTTGCCATATTCCTAAAATAATTATTATTATAATAGTTACTATATTAAAATTATTTAATATTAATGCAGTGCAAAATATAATAGTGCTTATTAGGTAAGCAAAGGCAGAAAATATTCCTGAGTATTTTTGCATTTTAACAGCCGTTGACTTTACCCCTGTAAGTAAATCGTCTTTATAATCTTGCATTGTATACAGAGTATCGTAGCCTACTGTCCAAAAAATAGCACCTACGTATAAGGTAATTACAGAAAAATCTGGGTATTTTTTTGATATGCAGCTATAGCCTATAAGTATTCCAATATTAAAAGTAATGCCAAGCCATATTTGTGGAAAAAAAGTAATTCTTTTGGTCAAAGGGTATACAATTATTAAAGGAATACTAGTAAGTGATATTACTATTGCTGGAATAGGTAGGTTTATTAGGATTAAAAAGCCTATAAATAACATTATAAAAATAAATATCATGCCTTCAGTAATGTTAAGGCTTCCAGAAGCTATAGGTCTATTTTTTGTCCTGCTAGTTTTTCTATCAATATGTCTATCTAATATATCATTCCACGCACAACCTGCGGCTCTCATAATAAATGATGCCAACACTAAGATTAGTGAAAATACAATCAAATAAAATAAATCAGGTTTTGCCATAGCAATACCCCAAGTACAGGGCCACGCTAAAAGTAAAGCACCGGTAGGACTATGAAATCTTCCTAAAATAATAAATTGTTTAATTTTCTTTAGCATATTTTCTAATATTGTTTGGTATTAAAAATAAATTAGTATTAATATAAATTTTTTAATTATTTTAATGTTTATCATACATGTTCTTATTTTAGAAGATTTAGAGTTGGATATATAATTTGGGTTATCAATCTAAGACTAGAATTCATAGTGGATTTTTTTTAGAAAAAAATGCTAATATTTTATTAACCTCAAAGCAATCTCATAAAATTATACATGTTTTAAGAATGAAAAATAATGAAGATATTATTATATTTAATGATGCTTCTGGTGAATGGTTGGGAAAAATTATTATCCAAAAATCTAAAGTTAGTATTGTTTGTGGGGATATAATTAAACGTGCTAAAATGGAAAGGGGACCTTCTTTAATTTTTTCTCCTTTGAAACAAGCAAGGACTGATTGGTTAATAGAAAAGGCTACTGAATGTGGGGTAGAAAATTTATTACCCAGTTTAATGAAGAGGACAGTAGTTAGAAAAATTAACATTGAAAGGTTTAAAAATAATGCAATAGGGGCTGCGGAACAGACTGGCAGAATAAGTATTCCTAATATAGAGCCGTTAAGAAATTATGAGGAGCAAATTAAATTCTGTGTAAAATTAAACAAAACTATAATTTTTTGTGATGAATTACGTTTAACACCATTAATTAGTGATTTGCACAAAGAATTAAACCCTAGTGATATAGCTATAGTTGTTGGCCCAGAGGGAGGGTTTGATGATGAGGAAAGGAATTATGTGCAGACTAATATTGAGAATTTAATTGAATGTAGTCTTGGTCCTAGAATATATAGGGCAGAAACAGCAGCTTTAGTTGCTTTAGCTTTATTTCAATAATTTTAAAAATTTAGAAAGTTAGAAATATGAATCTAGAGAAAAGAGATCTTATAAAATGGTTTGAAGATGGCTGTAAGCCTAAAAAATTATTTAGAATAGGAACTGAACATGAAAAATTTGTATATAAAGTAAATAGTTTAAAACCAGTTTCTTATAATGAAACTTCAGGCATTAAAAATATTTTAAAATCTTTACTTAGATTTGGTTGGGAAGGAGTACATGAGGAAGGCAATCTTATAGCTTTAAAAAAAAATAATCAATCTATCACTATAGAACCAGGTGGACAATTAGAACTTTCAGGTGCTCCACTAGAAAATATTCATCAAACATGTAATGAAGTGAATGAGCATTTAAAACAAGTTAAAATAGTAGGTAACGAACTTAATGTAGGTTTTTTAGGAGTAGGGGCCAGGCTTGAAGGAAAACTCTCTTCTGATTTATGGATGCCTAAACCAAGGTATAAAATTATGAGAGATTATATGCCTCAGGTAGGTAATTTAGGTTTAGAAATGATGGCGGACACATGTACAGTGCAGGTTAATTTAGATTATTCATCTGAAGAAGATATGAGAAGAAAATTAAAAACTTCTTTTATATTACAACCTATAGTTACAGCTTTATTTGCTAGTTCTCCTATAGAAAATATGAAGCCATCTAAATATATTACTAGAAGAGCTGCTATATGGTTTGATGTTGATAAGGATCGCTGTGGGATTCCTAAATTTATTTTTGATACTAATTTGGGTTTTGAATCATGGGTAGACTATGCCCTTAAAGTTCCTATGTATTTTATTAGAAGAAATGGTAAATATATAAATTGTGCAGGCGAGTCTTTTGAAAAATTTTTACTTGGACAATTAGAGCAACTACCTAATGAAAAACCAACTATATTGGATTGGGAAGATCATCTAAGTACAATTTTTACTGAAATAAGGCTTAAGCAATATATAGAGTTTAGAGGAGCTGATTCTGGTCCCTGGAAAAGTTTATGTGCGCTTCCTGCTCTATGGGTTGGGTTATTATATGATAGTGATTCATTAAATGAAGCTGAAAGCTTAGCTGAAAGTTGGTCGTTTTCTATGTACAAAAAAGCTTATGAAGAGGTGCCTGTAAATGGATTGGATCTTATAATTAATAAAAGGTCTATAAATGACTATGCTAAAGATTTAATTGACATTGCTAAAAGAGGCTTAAAGAAAAGAGGTTTACTTGATGGTTCTGGTAATGATGAAAGTGGTTATATAAATCAGTTAGAAGAAATTACACATACAGGTAATAATCAAGCTAAGCAAATGTTGTCCATGTGGAATGATAATATTAATGAATCTTTAAAAAATATATACAATTATTATTCTTACTAATAATAGTAACAATTATTTAGTTTCTGTTCCACCAACTGTTAAACCATCTATTTTTAAGGTAGGCTGACCCACTCCAACTGGAACGCCTTGACCATTCTTTCCGCATGTCCCTATTCCTGGGTCTAATTCCATATCATTACCTATCATTGATACTTTTTTTAGTACTTCAAATCCAGAACCTATTAAAGTGGCTCCTTTAACGGGGGTAGTAATTCTACCATTTTCTATTTTATAAGCTTCACTTGCAGAAAATACAAACTTTCCATTAGTAATATCTACTTGTCCGCCTGCAAAAGATTTAGCGTAAATGCCATTTTTTGTACTTTCCAAAATTTCTGTGGGGTCTTTATCACCTGAAACCATTATTGTATTTCGCATTCTTGGCATGGGTTGATGGGCATAAGATTGCCTTCTACCATTTCCAGTAGATTTTGTTCCCATTAATCTAGCATTTAGCCTATCTTGCATATAACCAACTAACTTTCCATTTTCAATAAGCACAGTTTTTTCAGTGGGTGTTCCTTCGTCATCTATAGAAAGTGAACCTCTCTTGGCATCAATGGTGCCATCATCTATAACTGTGACTCCTTCTGTTGCAACTTTCTCTCCCATAAGATGAGAAAAAACACTTGTTTTTTTTCTATTAAAATCTCCTTCTAGACCATGACCAATTGCTTCATGTAATAATATTCCTGGCCAGCCAGGACCTAGTACTACTGTCATTTCTCCTGCAGGTGCAGGTTTGGATTCCAACATTATTAGAGCTTGCCTAAGTGCTTCGTCCACATGAAATTTCCAGTTTTTTTCATCAAGAAGTAGATCATATCCATGTCTCCCTCCAGATCCATAAGAACCAGTTTCCATTTTATTATTATTTTTTACGGCTATATTTACTCCTAGTCTGACTAAAGGTCTTATATCATCAAACATTTGACCATCTGCTCTCAAAATACGAACTGCTTCCCAAGAGGCAGCTAAAGAAACACTAACTTGTTCTACTTTATTATTAAGTGATCTTGCATATTCATTAATATTTTGAAGTACTTTAATTTTTTCTTTAAATTCTATTGCAGATATAGGATTATCAGATTTATAAAAACTTCTATTAGTATTAATTGGAGACACATCTATTTCTTTTTGATCTTTTGATCTTACACCTTTCACAGTACTTGCTGCTCTTTCTAAACTTACTTTTGAAATTTCTGATGAATGAGCATAGCCGACTGTTTCGCCAGATAAAGATCGTAATCCAAACCCTATATTTTTATTTGAGTTTGCTATTTTTAATTTTCCGTCATCAAACGAAAAACTTTCATTTTCAGAAGATTGCATATACAGTTCTCCATCTTCAGCACCTGAGACAGCTTCTGACACTACTTTTTCAGCATATGATTTACTAATATCATTATTCTCAAAAAATACCTTATCTAAATTATCTATATTACTCATATAACTCTCCTTAAATTGCATATACTTATAAAAAGCATTAATTAGATTAATTTTTTTCCATAAACTCGTTAATTATTTTACATATAAAAATATTTTCTTTTTCCAAACCTACTGTAATTCTTAAGAACTCAGGTAAGCCATATTCAGATACTTTTCTAACAAAAATATTATTGTTTTCTAAATATGAATAACACGCATTAGCTTGTTTAATATTTTTAAATTTAGCTAAAACAAAATTTCCAACCCCAGGAATTATTTCTATCTCATTCTTTAGAAGCTCTTTTTCTACAAAGGGTTTCCATATGTTGTTATGTTTAACTGCATTATCTATAAATTTTGTATCTTGAAGAGCTGCAACTGCAGCTTTCTGTGCAATAGAATTAATATTAAATGGCAGTCTAATTCTATTTAAAAATTCCACTACTTCTTTTGATGCATATGCCCATCCAATTCTTAATGCTGCCAACCCATATATCTTGGAAAAAGTTCTAGTACAGGCAATATTATTATATTTAGTAGTAAGTTCAATGCCATTTGTATAATCTTTTTTATCAACATATTCTGCATATGCAGAGTCTATTACTAAAAGACAATCTTGAGGTAA
>LWDU01036694.1_pt1 | contig 10179 bp, 9 predicted proteins | sample 727161 | NCBI WGS metagenome assembly LWDU01 (sample SAMN04566230, study PRJNA314399) | hydrothermal vent metagenome | isolation source: deep sea hydrothermal plume seawater | place: Mexico: Gulf of California, Guaymas Basin | collected 2004-07-11 | reverse complement strand
TGATCTGGCCGCGAATCAAGGAGCCATATTTCTGTTCCAGGGCATACAGTTTAGGAAAACCATGTTTCACTGATAATTCCTCCGGATTACCGGCGTAGACGCCTCCCACTAAGGGATTAATGGCGTAGTCCAGGAATTCATTTCCGAGACGGCGTTTCACAAAATCCGCCAGGCTTTCCTCTTTATCTCCGGAATATCTACCCAGGAAAGGCTCTATCATCAGGCGCCATTTGGTATACACTGAGAAAAAGGAAGAAGTGAAGAAAGCAATGGGTGAAAGCGGTATTGATACAGGGCGACCATTTCGTGTGATGAACCGATTCTTCATTTCCGGGTCGGCGTAGCAGCGGCGCTCGGTTAGATTCAGCCCCTCAATCAACCGGGTAATTTCGGAGGACGTTTCCAGTAGAGTATTCGGTCCGCATTCTGCTAGGTATCCATCCCTCTCAACCCGACTCGTAAAGATGAAACGGAATTTTCTTTTTATGAAACTGGTAGGCTGTGGTCAGCCCGGTAATACCTCCGCCGATGATGGCTACAGGTTTCATATGGTTCGTGAGAATTGCCCTTCGGATTGTGGACCTCGCAGATAGGTGTCGAATTTCATGGCAATATTTCGAATTAAAAGACGTCCGAGATCGGTGATCTCAAGTTTCTCATCGGACAGAATCAGCAAATTGTCCCTCTGCATGTCCTCGAACTCGGTCAATTCTTCTTTGAAATGGTGCTTGAAGTCGAGATTCAGGCGCGCTGACATTTCAGAAAAATTCAATTCCAGGTCACACATGAGACGCATGATGGTGGTTCTGCGGATTTCATCCTCCGCAGTGACCTTGCAGCCACGGGCAAAGGGCCACCGGCCTTCATCGATCGCCAAGTAATATTCATCAAGATTCTTGAGGTTCTGCCAATAGCAGGAAGGGATTTGGGAGATCGAAGACATACCATAGGAGTAGATGTCGGCTTCTTTACAAGTGCTGTATCCCTGGAAATTTCTTTGAAGGCTCTTTTGTTTCTGAGCAATGACCAGTTCGTCCTCTGGTCGCGCAAAATGATCCATGCCAATATAGACGTAGCCCGCACCGGTCAATTTTTCAATGATCAGTTTCAGCAACTCGAGCTTGGTTTCGAGGTTCGGCAAGGTTTCCTCTTTGATGATTTTCTGGGCGGGTGCAATCCATGGAACGTGGGCGTAATTGAAAACGGCAAAACGGTCGGGCTTCAGTTCGAGGATTTCGTCCAATGTCTGGTTGAAGGAATTTGGATTCTGGTGGGGCAATCCATAAATCAAGTCAATATTCACTGATTTAAAACCTTCCATTCGAATCCATTCGATGGCCTGGCGGGTCAGTTCCAAAGGCTGAATACGATGCACCGCTTTTTGAACCTCGGGATTGTTATCCTGCACTCCAAACGAGGCTCGATTGAATCCGGCATCGCGCAGGGCCTTGACATGATCATGCTCCAGACGGCGGGGATCCATTTCGACTCCCGCTTCGACATTTTTCGAGACATTGAATTTGGAATGAATGAGTTGACCTAAGTGGCGAAGTTCCTCGGGCAGGAGGAAGGTCGGGGTTCCACCACCGAGATGGATTTGAATCACTTCACGATCAGAATTCAAGTGACGCCCCATCAGGTCCAACTCTTTTTCCAGGTATTGGAGGTAGAGATTGCTGTTCTTCTGCTGGGAAGTGATGACGGTTGTGCAGCCACAGAACCAGCAAAGTGTTTTGCAGAATGGTAGGTGGAAATACAGAGAGAGGGGACGGTCGGTCTCGTTGTTGATCCGGATTTCTTCCTGCACCATTTCCGCTTTGACGGAATCGTTGAACTGTGTTGCCGGAGGGTAAGAAGTGTAGCGGGGTCCCCTCGCGCTGTATTTACGGATTAGATCCAGATCGACATGAATCGCTTTTGTTGGGATCACTTTTGTTTTTAGGAGTTTCGAATGGTTTGGATCATGCATTCAATATTTTCGAGTTTGGAGGCGGGGATAACCCCGTGTCCAAGGTTGAAGATATGACCTGGGCGATGATTCATTGTGGTTAGGATTCTTTTGGTTTCTCTCTCCGTGATTTCGGGAGTGGTCAGGAGGATAGCAGGGTCCAGGTTGCCCTGAATGCCGACGTTTTCCGGAATCCTTGAAACCAGGTCCTTCAGATCTGCCAGCCAGTCAACACCCACGATGTTAGCACCGGTTTCAAGCACGGCATTCCAATTTGTGTTCATTCCCCTGGCAAATACAATGATCGGAACCTCATCGCCTAAGTTTTCAATAATTCTTCGAATCCATTTGCCGGAAGCTGCTTCAAATTGTTCACTTCCCAGAAGCCCTCCCAGGCTGTCGAAAATCTGTATGGCGTCCACACCTTTTTCAATCTGCATACGCAGGTATTCGCAGACTCCCTTGGTCAGTTTATGCATCAGTGCATCGAACAGTTCGGGGTCGGTGTGGAATAATACTTTAGCGGCCTTAAAATCCTTGGAGCTGCCTCCTTCCATCATGAAATTGGCCAGAGTCCAGGGGGAACCGGCAAACCCGATCAAGGCGGTTTCTTCTCCGAGTTCACTGCGCAGCAGGGTTAAGGCCTTGTCCGCATAATGAAGATGCGGGCGAACCTCCTCAGGAGTCAGACGATCGACATCCTCCTTGCTGCTAATTGCGAATTCCATTTCAATTCCGCCCTGCTCTCGAAAATGGTATCCTTGTCCCATGGCTTCGGGCACGACGAGAATATCGCTAAAAAAGATAGCGGCGTCGAAGCCGAAACGGCGCACCGGTTGGAGGGTGACTTCGGCAGCCAGATCCGGTGTCTGAACGAGTTCCAGAAAAGAATATTTTTCTTTCAGAGCCTTATATTCCGGCAGAACTCTTCCCGCTTGCCGCATCAACCAAACAGGGGGGTAGTCTGTCGGGATTACCCTGCAGGCATTCCGGAAACGATCCCGATTCGAAAGGGTTTTGCCGGTGGGACTGGAGGACTCAACCGGGGTGGCGCTCCCCCCTGAATCAACTTGAGTAGATTCGGACATTTAGAATTCAACTGACCAATGAATGTATACGTTTTTTACCTATTGCAGGTGGAACCAAGGTAATTGGACGGGGGAGGGGCTGCAAGTTCAATCCCTTTGCATTATGAGATCTATCCTAGCCATGAAAGCGTAGGCATGGAATTAAAAAGAATCATTTGAGTTGTTCAGTGAATGGACTAAAGTCGTTCTCGAAAATGGATTTAGAAGACCTTAGGAGAGAATATCAGGGAGATGGCTTGGATCTGTCGGGGCTGGATCCGGATCCTATTCGTCAGTTTTCAACCTGGTTTGATCATAGTCAAGAGGCCGAGGTCATTGAACCGAATGCGATGACCCTTTCCACTTGCGATAGTGACGGATGTCCCAGTTCCAGAACGGTTCTTCTCAAGTATTTTGATTCGAATGGATTTGTTTTTTTCACCAACTTTGAGAGTCGAAAAGCCTGCCAGATTTTGGGTAACGCGAATGTCTCCCTGCTTTTCCCCTGGTTGAAGTTGGAGAGGCAGGTGGAAATCAATGGTGTGGCGGAAAAGGTCTCCGCAGTGGAATCGGCGAGATATTTTGTGACTCGTCCCCGGGAGAGCCAGCTCGGTGCATGGGTTTCTCACCAAAGCTCTGTCCTGAGTTCCCGTAAAATTCTGGAACAGAAGCTCGTCGAAATGAAAAGGAAATTTAATGAAGGAAAGATTCCGTTTCCATCTTTCTGGGGTGGATTCAGGGTGAAGCCACGGTCAATCGAGTTCTGGCAAGGAGGAGCTGGGCGATTACATGACCGGTTTCGATACACTCGCGATGAGGGTGACGGTTGGAAGATCTCCCGGTTGGCTCCTTGAAATGTAATCAACAAAACCCACACCTGCTCCCCTCATCGGAGTACCTCGCCGCTATTTGGTTAAGGGAATAGCTAAAGTGACCAGAGGGTAGGAAACCATGCGCTCCGCTCTTCAATCCAGTTCCAGTAATTCCTTTTCGGTCCATGGGAGCTCACGGTCGTATGTTGCGGTCCGAATCTGTTCCACCATGCGCGAGGAAACCGGATCTGCCTGATGTCCCCATTCCCGACGAATATAAGTCAGAATGGAAGACAGCTTACCATTATCCAAAGATCCTACCGAGGGCATATTGGGAAGAATTACCGGCGGCTGATAGGTTTCCCCGTTGATTTGAAGCGGACCTTCCATTCCATGGAGAAGAATGCGGACTAATCTTTGGGGGGAGCCCTGCACCCAATCAGATCTATGCAGGGGAGGGCCCAGTGGCGGTAGTCCGGAACCATCTGCTCCGTGACAAGCGGCACAGGATGCGCGATACAGGCTTTCACCATATTCGAATTGCCGTTGTTCCCTTTGAGTCAGGGGACGGCCTCTCTTTGCTGCACGAAGCGGAATACGATGGCCCGGCCATTCAAAGATTCTCTTAAGTGAAGCAATGTTGCGTTGCAAGGCACCCTCATCGGAATCCAATAGATCCTTACGAATCAACGGTGCGGACTCCAGAGGAATTCCTTGAATATTTGTCAAAAGCTCAACTCGTGCGATCCCTGAAAGCAATGCCTGACTTTTCCAGGTCTGGCATATTGAGTCGGGGCTCAGGGCATGCAGGAGTTTGTTGACGGGGACGGGTTGCCTCTTTTTGACAACAATCGACGCGAGTTTTCCAAGATAGTTCTTCCTGCCCACGGTTTCTGAGCTCCAGGCATCGGGTTCCAGGATCATATCGAGAAACTTGGATTCAGCTTGGTGAATTCCGCTCAGGGCGGCGTCCATGAAAAGGGGAGACTCGGAATAGAGTTCAGCTAACTCGGCCAGTAGAGGGATCCTTTCCCGCGATCGAAAGGACCCGAGAGTGAGAATAATCTGAAGGTCGATTTCAGTATGAGATTTGTGCATGATTTTCCGAAGCTCGGAAATAAGCATTGGCATGATTTCAGGTGTTCTTTGTGTTTGAATTTCCATTATTCTTACAGCGCTTACCACCACCATTGGATGCGGATCGTGAAACAGCTCGAAAGCTTGTTCCGGGAATTGAAAGTCCATTCCTTCCAACGTCCATAAGGCGTGAATTTTTCCTAAGGGTTCAGGGCAATTGAGGGCGAAGGACCATAGGGTTTCCATTGTAGTTCTATCGCTTTTTTCAACCAGTATCCGTTGAGCGGTATCCCGCTTTGTGCCGGAAGGATGCGCCAGATCCTTAATCCATTCATTCAGAGACCGGTTGGGTTGGCTTTGTGGCGGTGCCCAGGGGTTATCGATGCTGACAATTCGATAGATCCGCCCGAGGTGGATTCCCTTATCAAGGCTCCTGGAAAGAATTTCTCCGCGAAGATGACTGGTCATATATTGTTTATGCTGAAGAATACCGCGGTAGAGATCCACGATGTAAAGTGCCCCGTCCGGTCCACCGCAACCCCAGACCGGTCTGAATCTCTCATCAGAGGACGCCAGGAATTCTCGGTCGTGGTAGGCCGGTTCTGAGCTCAGGTGGACTCCATGATCATAAAGCCGGTTTCGTTTAATCAAATGGGCGGCTGGTTCAAGAACAAACACATCACCGATGAATTCTTTGGGAAACTGATTGCCGCGATAGACGATGGGACTACAGGCGGAAGTGAATTCCCGAAGTCGGCCCCGTTCATCCAAAATGTTCGGCCGGTAGGCACGGTTGACTCCGGTGTTCATTCGAATGGGGTGAATGGTCTGGTTGGTGGAGATCTGGACATTGATGCCGTCGGTTGCAAGGTGCTGTGGATTCCGATTCAGGTAGTTGGGAGGAATTAAGTCTGCTCGTAGTTGATCCCAATTGTAGTTGTAGTAGAGACGTCCGTAATTGTCCTTGGAGATTCCCCATTGACCCCGGAACTCTGTTTTTTCTTTGACCCAGATTCCCGAAATTTCTCGATAACGATAGCTGGATTTCGCGTTGTAATACCAGTTATCAAGTCCACGCAATAAGCCATTGGGTGAATGCTCCACATTGCCTCCAATCCCGACTTCCGGATCGATGACAATTTGCCGGTCTGCCACTAGATCTCCATCCAAGTCTTCAAAAAACCACAAAGTTTTCGAGTTGGCCACCAGGGCGCCGTTTCGGTAGGGAGTCACGGTGCGTGGCATGACCAATCCATGTGCAAATATCCGGGTCGAGTCCACCCGTCCGTCCCGGTTTTCATCGAGCAGCACCTTGATCCTTCCAATCGGTTCCGTTTCTCCTGCTCCATTGATATCGTGCATCAGCCCCCGCATTTCCACCACCCAAATCCGACCGTATTCATCAAAGGTCATGGCAACTGGATCCTCAACCAGAGGTTCGGAGGCTACCAGTTCAACCCGAAATCCCGGGACGCATTGGAAGGTAGCCATGGATTCCGCAGCAGTGAGAACCGGGGAAGGCGGAGGATTCCAATGATCGGGCAGGGGATTCTGCTGCTCCCAGTTGTTATCTCCCCCTTGCGGCGCAGCGGAAAGTCTGCCAAGAAACATCAATCCAACCGCGACAAATATCTGGATCTGTCGAAGGTTCCAATCGGGTTTATCGTAATCAATGCGCCAGCGAGTCGTCATGGATACTCAACAAATAGCAATTAGAGATTCGATTGGAAAGACTGGATGTTGGATATCTGAGATGAAAATTTCATGCAATCGATGTCATTGTCTTAAGACTTGTTTTCACGAAAATTTAGTTACATAGGCCTAATGCTAATTCTGCGGGACCCCAAGAAAAAATCTGAATTGACAAATTAGTATTGTGCTACAATATTGTGCTACAATGAAAACAGCAACGGTTCGGGATTTAAGAAATCACTATACCAACCTCCTGCGGTGGGTTCAGGCGGGCGAGGAGGTTTTAATCACTCAAAAGGGGATTCCGGTCGCCAGGTTGCTGCCTCCTGGAAAACCACGCCAAGGTCGTGTCAATTGGGCTAGCAGTCCGGAAGTTTGTCGTGACCGCAGCGGTTGTGAGTCAACCCAACTCAGCTCGAACGAAACAGCATCTATTATCGCGGAGGCTGGTGGGAAATGGTGATTTGCTGTGACACGAGTTTTCTATTCTCTCTTTATGGAAATGACACCCATAGTGAGCGTGCCATTAAATGGATTATCCGTTGTCGATATGCTCTGAACCTGAGTGTGTTCAACAATTATGAACTGGGAAACGCGCTGCGATTTGCAGAATTCAGGAAGCTAATTAGGAAAGAAGAAGCTGCAACCTATTGGGCACAGTTTGAAGCCGCCATTTCACGAAATCGTCTGATAATGGAAACCTGCAACCTAGCCGATATACTGAATGAAGCAAACCGGCTATCGGCAACTCATACCCTCACGGAAGGTCATCGCAGTTTTGATATTCTACATGTGGCGTCCGCTTTGGTCATGGGCGCAAAGAAGTTTTTAACCTTCGATGCAAATCAAAGAATTCTTGCACTGTCCGAGGGGCTTGAGTCTCCTTTGTAAAGGGGGGGGGCGCAATAAGAAATCACCCGCTCCATGAATCGGGACTGAATTGAGAGTGACGTTAACGGGGCGATACAGGTCAGTATATAGCTGCTTAAAGGCGCAAGAGGCAGAAAGTGCGAAACAGAAGACGGGTGCGGGTTTTGATAAACGGATGTCAAATTTTCGGGAATCAGTGTGAAGTTCAATTCCATCGCTGTCTTTCTCAATCGTTTCTCAAACTCTAGCGTAACCGAAGTATTGACTCAGGTTGTCTTTGAGAACTTTGATTCCTATTGCCTTCAATTAACCAAAGTAGCTAGCTTAGAAACTTTGGTCAAATGAGCCCAGAATGCCTTTGCATTACTCTGATGGCAGGTACAGATTTTGAGTGACGTTCCCTGACTTCTTGTGGTTAGTTATTGGAGCGCGCTTGAAAAAAACGATGTCGGACGCCCTTTTGTTCAAGGTCTGTGATAGGGGGATCCCAGATAGTTGTCGTTTTGAAAAAGGACCATTCTTCGAGGTCATTCGACACTTCTATGATATATTCTGTGTCCGTTTCTCCAGTAAGGCCTAATTCTGGAATTCCATGATTGAGAATGAGAGACAGACGGGGGGGGATTAGGATTCTGTCAATGCGTGTTGTTTGGCCACCTTGGCTCCAGTTCATGGCGGTGGCCTTGCCGGATGGGTCGACGGAAAAGGTGGCTGATGCGTCAACGCCAAGTTCAAGTAACTGAAAGCGGCGACTGTTCTGTGCGTAGAGTGTGAATTCGGCGCCCCGGTCTTCGGAGAATTGAATCGTCAGATGACCCTGACGCAGACCTACTTTAAAGAAAGTCCCGTTTTCAGCTTGGTAGCGACCAACGAAGGAACGCAAGCGTTCAATAGGTTGGGAGGCGGGTTGAGGTATACGAGTCAAAGGGATGAGCGAAGAGAGAGATCTCAGACCAATATCCTGGACCGCGGAGTAGGCGTTGATTCGAGCGTTGGTGAGGACGACGACACCCGTTTGAGTGTTCACATTAAATCCGACAAAAGAGTTTTGTCCCAGTGTTGCCCCATCGTGCATGAAGATCTGCCTGGATGGTAGCGGTATAATGAACCATCCCAAGCCCAAGTCCTGCCCGGGGGCTCCCCTGGAGAATTGGACTTGATGTGTGTCTTGTATGACCGAAGAAATCGACGATGTGCGTAATCCGGTCTGATGTTCCAGAAAAGTGAGGCGGTCACCGACGGTGGAGAGCAGTGCCCCGGCCGCGCCCAAAGTCTGCATCTTGAACGGCGGTCTTGGAACTACTCCAGTATATCCCTCAGCCCTTCGCAACAGTTGTTCGGGTGTGGGTGTGATCACGGTATCGGTCATTCCAAGCGGCGTGAGGATTCGCTCTTGAAGTGCCACTTGGTAGGAAACACCCAATTTCAGGGTAAGAGCGTGACCTAGTAGACCCATGCCAAGATTTGAGTATTCGAATGTGGTTCCCGGGCTGCGGGGCAAAATGTAACCGTTCAGGAAAGAATAGAGTTCTTCGGCCGGAAAGGGGAAGAAAGGATTGACGGGATCATTGTTGATCACTGAGGGGGGATCTCTCGGTAGACCGGAAGCATGGGTGGCCAAATGGTGAAACGTGATGAAGATACGACCCCTTTTGGGAACGGACACGTTTTCAGGAAGAAACGATTCAACCGGGTCTGTCAGGAGAAGTTCTCCCCGGTTTGCCATTTCGGCCAAGAGTGTCGTTGTGAAGATTTTGGTGACGGATCCAATTTCGAATAAGGTGTTCTCGTCAGGAGTCACACCGTTCTCATAGGAGGTCCGGCCATAGGTGAAGATGTCCCGTCCATCAGGGTCTGTAATGCCGATGATTATTCCGGGATTGTAGGCATAGTCGACCCGGTCCTGAATGGTTGCCTTGATGTCGGCAGAGATAACCGCCGCTGGCAAATGTGAAATTCCCAGTGCGGTTACCAAGAGGATACCGGAGCAGATGAACGCTGGTTGCAACAAGAATTCAATACCGAGGGTTTGATGATTGTGTGTTTGGCTTTTCATTTTACTACTTCATCTTGAAATATTTCTTCTATGGTTAAATCAAAAAGGCGGGCCGCTTTGAATGCCAGGGGCAAACTGGGGTCGAATTTTCCTTTCTCAATGGCATTGACCGTCTGCCGGGAGACCTGAAGTTCATTGGCAAGCTGAGCCTGGGTCCAATCCCGTTCCGCACGAAGTTCCTTTAATCGGTTTTTCATTGGTATTTCCTTTGGCCGGAGATCATTCCGGCAAGGAATGTAAGACACATCAAAATGATGATATGTGGGATTTCCGGTTGAAACGGAATCAGCTTAATATCTTCCAGCAATTCATAGCTGCATCCACACACCAATCCGACGCCCAATGCGAGTGCTCCAGCCTCGAGGAAGATTTTTTGCTGCAATTCATCCAACCCGTTCAGGTATTTCTTATTTGCCGCAATCATTCCAAAGCCTGCCCCGAGGTTGACGAGAACTCCGAGAATGGTTGGCAAGGATTCGAAATTCCATATCAATTTGGGACCAAAAGCGGCCACCCCTGAGGTAACGACCCATGCCAAAGTCCAATAACTAAGTCGAAGGGTGTTTTTAGAGTTACTTGTGGCCCAATCATTGGCATCTGTCTTCAGTTTCTTCATTTGATAAATCCCTTTCTTTATTTTCTGTTCACTTGGATTTG
>LWDU01032705.1_pt1 | contig 10180 bp, 10 predicted proteins | sample 727161 | NCBI WGS metagenome assembly LWDU01 (sample SAMN04566230, study PRJNA314399) | hydrothermal vent metagenome | isolation source: deep sea hydrothermal plume seawater | place: Mexico: Gulf of California, Guaymas Basin | collected 2004-07-11 | reverse complement strand
TGTCTTAGTTCTCGTTTTTTACCAAAATTGAATAAATCTATAAGAATCTCTTTGAATACTTTACTGTCCTTTTCTTTACTTGCTTCCTCATATTGTTCAGGATCCTCTTGACGCATAAACTCTGCAGCAATTTTCTGAGCTACAACCATTTCATTGTCAGTGAAATCTAAATCAGAGAATAGTTCTTCCATTGACTGTTCTTTTTTCTGTTTTACCTTTTTAGACGTCTTTTTAGCCATATTCTGATTAGTTTCGTTGGTTTTTATTGATTTGTTCAATAGATTAAATATTTAGTCTGAACTGGTTCCTTTTGAGCCAAGCCTTGTGGTTTTTGAAATCTGGGCATTTTTCTTGGACTAATCTCCAGAATTCCTTTGAGTGATTCATTTCTTGTCTGTGGCATAGTTCGTGTATCACTACATATTCAATTACTTCAGTTGGGGCCATAGCCAAACGCCAGTTGAAGTTAAGATTTCCTGCGGATGAGCAAGAACCCCATCTAGTTCTTTGACCTTTAATGAATACTTGATTTATACCATATTTGTTGTTCTCGTTATGGATTTCAAGCAATCCTTCAATAATTCGTTCAGTTTCATCTCTATAGAACGATTCCAAATCATCATTTTGGAAGAATTCTTGAGGTTTTAGCTCCCCCAGATGTAGACAGCCGTCTTCATTCATAACTAACTCGTATTTTCGCCACTGTTTGTTAATCCACGTGGACTTTTTTAGTACAAATCGTTCAATTTCAGTAGCTGGTATATGTTTTCCTGCGTTAATTCTTAGACCTTCTTCATTGACTCTCAGGGAGATTCGATTAGAACGGGCTCGTCTTTTTAGAACTGTAGGCATACTCAATTGGTCGAAAAATTCCATATTAGAAAGGTAGATATCCTTCAATTAGTGGCCAAATAAATGGTGAAGCTGCAACTAGAACACCAAGAATTATACTATGAAGCCACGTCTCGTGTGTTCCCGGACCTCTAGATTTAGCAAATACTGCGGACTTTGCGTGAACCACTGTTGCAGTTATTAGTGCAAGAATTATTAGAACAGCGATTTGATTCTGGAAGAAGGTTGGAAGGAATCCTGAATTTGTAGCTAACTCAATATTGAAAGCAACAAATGAAAATGCAATTAAATAAGTCATTGCACCTACTCCGTGCCCGATTGTGGATTTTGCATCTCCTGATAAATCCTTTACCATAAATCCAATATCTATAATTCCAGCAATAACACCCATAATTATTGGTGCTACTATCTCTAAAGCCATACAACTTAATTTCTTTAATTCTATTTAAGTATTTTGGAGAAGAAACGTTTTAATAGATTCTTGTTTACTAAGAATTATGCCAAGAGACGTATCTTCTTTTGCCAAGAAGAATGGTTTCATATGGGGACCTGAGCCTGAGATTTACAATGGTTTAGCTGGTTTTTACACATATGGGCCAATGGGAAAAGCTCTTAAGACAAATGTCGAAGATTCACTTAGAAAGGTTTTTGATGCTCATGAATTTTGGGAAGTTGAAACTCCGATAATTGCACCGGCGCGAGTTTGGAAGGCTTCGGGCCATCTTGCTGGTTTTACTGATCCTGTGATTCGTGATTCTGATAATAATATTTTCCGAGCTGATAAATTGATTGAAGAATACCTGCTTGAGAATGGAGTGAATCCTGATGAAGAGAATGTTGGTTCTTTGAATGCCGAGGCTTTATTGAAATTGATTAAGAAATATGATATCAAATCTCCAAATGGAAAAATGTTGAATATGAATATTGAGAATCATAATTTGATGATGAAAACCACTATAGGTACGGATATTGAAGCTTATTCTCGTCCAGAAACTGCTACAACAACTTATCTTCCATTTAGGAATTATCATGACTATTTTAGGAAAAAGATGCCAATGAAAATTTACCAAGTTGGTAAATCCTTCCGAAATGAAATATCTCCTAGACAGAGTGTTATTCGTGGAAGAGAATTTACTCAGTTTGAAGCTCAATTATTTTTATTTGAAAATGAGAAACATGAGTTTGAAGATTATGATAAAATTAAGGATGTCAGAGTTCAATTATGGCCAAGCAATGCGCAATTAGAAAAGAAAGGTTGGAATTCTGTAACTCTTAAAGATGCTTTGAAGAAAAGTGTAATTAAAAATAAATCTTATGCCTGGGCACTTTCTCTGGCACAAGAATTTGTAGATATATTGAAAATTCCTTCTGATCGAGTTCGATATAGGCAACATCATCCAGATGAGAAAGCATTCTATTCAAACGATACTTGGGATTTGGAATTCAGAACAGATACTTTTGGTTGGATTGAAATTGCGGGAATCTCAGATAGAAATGATTATGATTTAACTCAACATGCTAAGGCTTCAGGACAGAAGCTTAATATTGGCGGCGAAACTCCACATATTATTGAATTGGCATTTGGATCCGACAGAATAGTTTATACTCTGCTTGATGTGTTTTTGGATGAGGAAAAAGTTGGAAAGGATATGCGAGTTATTTGGCGCATCCCAAAAGAATTGGCGCCAGTTCGGTTTGCAGTATTTCCTTTACAGAATAAAGATGGCTTGCCTGAAAAAGCACGAGAAGTCTATGAAGTACTTTCTAAGAATTATAGATGTCTTTTAGATGTTAGTGGTTCAATTGGAAAGAGATATCGTAGACAGGATGAACGAGGTACTCCACATTGTATAACTATTGATTATGACACGATTAAGGATGATACTGTGACGCTGAGAGATAGAGATACTATGGAACAGAAAAGAATAAAAATCAACGACCTTAAGAAAGTAGATGTTAGTTAAGATATTTGGAATTGCAGATTTACTTGCAGCGATGTTTTTGTTAATGGTTAGCTTTGACAGTTTTATTATTAATACTCTGGTGAAAAGTATTATGCTTATACATTTATACAAAGGTATGTTGAGTTTCTTTTAGATATCAAAATTTACTGATTCTTCCTTTTTACCTTGATTCTTATTTTCATATAAGGCCATTAAGTAAAATAGGTCAGATAACCGGTTTAAGTATTTAATAATTGTTGGATTTATTTCTTCAACTTCTGAGACTCGAACTATTTTTCGCTCAACATTTCTTGATTGAGTTCTTACTATGTGGAGCAACGATGCAATTTCAGTTCCTCCAGGTAAAACAAAATTTGTAATTTCAACTTTGGCTTCGTATTCCTCTACATTTTTTTCAATTCGTTGAATATGTCTTTCTTGTAATCTTTTTGTCTCGCGTGTGTTCATTGGAGTTGCTAGATCTGACCCAATTATAAATAATTCATTTTGTATTGTTTTCAATTCAGATTTAAATTCTTCAGAATAAGTTTTTGAAACAATTAAACCAATCTCGGAATTTAGTTCATCAATATATCCAACTGAGTTTATTTTTCTTGAACCCTTTGAAATTCTGCTTCCATCAAATAAGGATGTTTCTCCTTTATCTCCAGTCTTTGTAGAAATTGACATTATTAAGAACAACCGCTTGTTGCGCCGCAAACATCACACAATTCACAAGAACCATTTTGCCTCATCATCATTGCGCCACACTCTTTACATTTATTTCCAGTATAACCCATTGCTTTGATTGCATCTGAACTTTCATTTTCAGCATCTGCTTCAACTACTTTTTCTTTATTTGGAGTTAATCGTGTTTGTACAATTCCTTGAATATGTTGTCCGCTTAATACTTCTTCAATTTTTCTTAGAATTGGATGCTCAGACCATTCACCAAAACATTCTTCAACTACTTCTTGAACTGAGAATCCCCGGGCTAAAGAGAAACTTATAGTTTTACTCACAAAGTCTAACATTTCTTGATTGCTAGGATTTGTTTTTGGCATGACCAATCTCATCCCAACCAATTGACCATTTGGACTAATATGTGAATGTATATATAAATCTTGAGGTCCGATTTTGTGATTTGAAATTTGTTCAATATAATTTGTAATTTTACCTGTTGTTACTTCAGCTACTGGTTTTTCTTTGAATATACTTTCAAAGTCTTTGTTGAATCCTTTTCCAGTTGATAGAGGTTGACTTAGTTTGCTTCCATTTCGATAAAGTGCAACTGCTTTTATTGAATATTTCCAACTATCGAAGTATGCATTTTTGATATCTTCAATTGTTGCATCACTAGGCATATTTATTGTCTTACTTATTGCTCCAGAAATGAAGGGTTGTGTCACAGACATCATCTTCAAGTGAGCACTGGGTTTAATGAATCTTTTTCCATTCTTTCCACATTTATTTGCGCAGTCAAAAACAGAATAATGTTCACCTTTCAAATGAGGTGCACCTTCAACAGTCATTGTTCCACACAAATATTCATCCGCTTCATCAATCTGCTCTTCAGTAAATCCAATCTCTTGTAAAATATTCAATTTTGGATCATTGAGTTGTTCGTCGTTGAGTCCAAGAACGTTGTTACAGAATTCTTTACTCAGAACATGCTGATTGAACATAAATTTAATGTCGAATGCTTTTGATGCTTCGTTTTCTAATTGTGTTAATTGTTCATCACCGAAACCTCTTTCTCTTAAAGTTTCGTGATTGATATAGGGTGCATCAGTTAAACTTCCGTGACCAATACAATATTTTTCGATTGATCTAATTTGATCTTCAGAATAGTTGAGTTTCTTTAGCGCAGAGTTTATAGAATTGTTTACGATCTTGAAGTATCCCCCGCCTGAGAGTTTCTTGAATTTTACGATTGAAAACTCTGGTTCGATTCCAGTTGTGTCACAATCCATTACTAATGCAATTGTTCCAGTTGGTGCAATTACAGTTACTTGTGCATTTCTGTAACCGTGTTTTTGTCCAAGTTCTAATGCTCGGTCCCAAGAATTTTGAGCTGCACTCAATAAATCCTTTGGACATAATTCTTGATTAATTCCTGTTGGTAGAATTGAAAGCTTTTCGTATGATTCTGATTTAGCATTGTAGGCTGCTCTTCGATGATTCCGAATAACTCTTAGCATCTCATCTTTGTTCTTTTCGTATTCTGCGAAAGCGCCAAGATTTCCAGCCATTTCTGCAGATGTTGAATATGATTCTCCACATAGAATTGAAGTTAGTGCTCCGGCAATCGCGCGACCTTTATCTGAGTCATAAGCAATTCCCATTTTCATTAATAGTGAACCGATGTTCGCATATCCTAATCCCAAAGTTCTGTAATCAAAACTTCTTTGTGCAACAATCTTGCTTGGGAACTGTGCCATTAATACTGAAATTTCTAAGGCTACTGTCCACAATTTTGTTGCGTGCTTGTAAGCATCTATGTTGAAGGTTCCAGTTTCATCATCATAAAATTTATCTAAATTAATGCTTGCCAAGTTACAAGCAGTATCGTCGATGAACATGTATTCTGAGCAAGGATTGCTTCCATTAATTCTTCCGCTGACTGGACAAGTATGCCATTCATTAATTGTAGAGTCAAATTGTAATCCTGGGTCTGCGCTGACCCATGCGCTCATTGAAATATCGTCCCATAATTTTTGTGCTGGGACTTCTTTGTAGAGTTTACCGTCCGTCCGATTTTTCAATTGCCAGTTTGCGTTATTTTGTAACGCTTCCATGTACTCATTTGTCACTCGGACACTATTGTTGCTGTTTTGTCCTGAAACCGTAATATATGCTTCACCTTCATAATGAGTATCAAATTCCTTTATGTTTAATTTTCCAACACCTTGCTTTGCTAATTCCAAAGCCCTTAAAATTAATTGAACTGGGACTTTTGCGTTGTTAGCATTTCGAATTGCATCTCTTAATCGTGTGTTTTCCTTCAGATTTAATCCGTGTTTGTTTGCCGCCTTTAAAATATTATTTGTATGTTCTTTACATAGAATGCTTCCTGCTACTAGGCTTGCAACTTTGTCCTCTTCTGATGCTTTCCATTTAATGAATGACTCAATTTCTGGATGATCAATGTCTAGGATGACCATCTTTGCAGCTCGTCTTGTTGTTCCACCAGATTTGATTGAACCTGCTGAAGTATCGTTGATTTTTAGGAAAGACATTAGTCCGGAAGAACTTCCTCCACCTGAAAGAGTTTCTCCTTTACCTCGGATTGATGAGAAGTTTGTTCCAACACCAGAACCATATTTGAAAATTCTTGCCTCTCTTGTAACTAAATCAAAAATTCCTCCTTCGTTTACTAGATCATCTCTAACTGAAAGAATGAAACAAGCATGAGGTTGAGGTCTTGAATATGCATCAGGCGATTGAGTTAAGGTTCCCGTTTTTGGATCAACATAATAATGTCCTTGTGGATTTCCTGTAATTCCATATGCGTAATTTAATCCTGTGTTGAACCATTGTGGAGAATTTGGCGCCCCCATTTGATTTAATAAAATGAAAGCCATTTCTTCATAGAATGCTTTTGAATCTTTACTTGAATTGAAATATCCGAATTTCGTTCCCCAATCTGTCCAACATCCAACCATTCTGTGGACAACTTGTTTGATACTGTTTTCTGAACCAACTTCTGGAATTCCTGCCTTTCTGAAATATTTCTGAGCGAGAATATCTGTTGCAATTTGAGACCATTGTTTAGGAACTTCAACATGTTTCATATCAAAGACAACCGATCCGTCTGGATTACGAATTGTTGAGGTTCGAAGATCATACTTGAACATATCATATACTGAGGTTTCAGGTTTTGTAAAAACTCGATTAACAACGATTCCCTGAGTCGTCATTGCTGACTCTGCCGGTGGATTTTCATATTCCATTCTAATAATATTTGGAGAGATATGACTGCTCCGAGGTAAGTTTCAGAATGGATTTTTATTTAAATTGGTTTATCTGGTTGAGCCTATATTTTTGTAATTACTTTATGTGAGTGCAGGTTTATCTTCTCTCAAAAGTCGTGAATTCTTCCTGTAGTTTCGTGTATTGAATCTGAACGGTTTTCACACTTGCAAGCTTTGGACCTTGATGACACCAAAGTTCTAACTCCTTTATCCGAGATTTAGTTCCTTTAGCAATAATTTTCACACTTCCATCGTTTTGATTCTGAACATATCCTTTGAGGCCAAGTTCTAGGGCGAGTTTTTTTGTGTTGGCCCGATAGAACACTCTCTGTACTTTTCCAATTATTAAAATCTCAGCGCATAATTCTTCCATTTTTTCTCATTCTTGTTAATTAGTATTCCTCCAATAATCAGTGCACTAAAGTAAAGTGTTGAGTTTCCAGCCAGTACTTTTGCTCCATCGAAGAATCCGAAGGGGATCATATTCAATATTAACAACCATAAATTAATACGTCTCGAAATTATGAAGGCATTGTTATGTTTTGGCCACTTTTTACTTAATAGCGCCCAGTCTGATAGCCAGTATAATGCGAAATTTGCTGCAGGTCCAGCTAGTGCTAAGACTGCAAATTTTTCAGGAAATGCTCCCGCCATTGTGCTTGTAACAAAGGCAGGGATGAAGAATATTATTGGTGAACGGATGAATCTCAGCATTACGCCAATTCCCAAACCCCAAACACTAATATGTAAAACTGAATCAAATCCAAAAAATAATCCGACTCCCTTGTGAGCAAGCTCGTGGAATATTATTGCTGGTGCGACAATCATTGCAGCATATTTTATGTCATCAAACGCTAAAGAAGGTCTTAAATAATCTAAGATATCTCTTGGTCTTTGGATAAACCCTGAGAAAATATAGCCGAGAGCGGCCGTAAGAATGGCTAAATCAATAATTTCCTGAGAAGTTATTAGGACCATGCTTTTGTATGTTCTGGTTGTTTTTATAAGTTGTTTTAGTCCAGTCTGAACACAATCTTTATAAAAGCTGTTACGAAGTCAGAGTATGGCAATGTATAAGTATCTACAAAAGCTTTGGAAGAAACCGAAAGAACATTTTGGTTCCGATGCATGGAGAGAATGGTTAGTTTACCTTCGTAGCAGACCCGCTTTTGAAAAGATTTCTAAACCAACTCGACTTGATAGAGCTCGTGCACTTGGGTACAAAGCTAAACAAGGAATTTTTGTTGTTCGTTCAAGTATGACTAAAGGAACAACTAGACGACCTCGATTTGCAGGTGGTCGAAGACCTAAACGATATTACAGACGATACACTCCGTCTCAAAGTAAGCAAGCACTTTTAGAAAAGAGAGCTGCTCGAAAATATCCAAACGCAGAAGTTTTGAATTCTTACTGGGTTGGAGAAGATGGAAAGAGAGTCTGGTATGAAATAATTTTTGTTGACAGAGATCATCCAGTAATTCTTGCTGATAGAAAATTGAATTGGGTGAAGAGTTCAGCTAATCGTTCAAGAGCATTCCGAGGATTAACTTCTGCTGGTAAGAAAGGTAGAGGGTTAGTTCGGTAAACTGTTTTCTTGAGACTATATTTTTTTATAACTATGTAGCACGATTTTTATTATATGGCGTTTTCAAAGCAACTTACTGCGGCTTTTGATAATGCTTTACGACAAGATTATGCGTTTCTTTTTTTAGAAGTTAAAACTGGTGCAATTCGAGATACAACTTTAATTAATACGCTTGTTCGCGCTGAGACTCTTGAAGATTATTTAATTTCTCGAGATTTAGGTGAACCAAAAGTTTATTCTGGAGCAATTGGATTTGATAAAGGTCATTCTGTTAGTGATTTGTATTTACCTGCGATTGATGAACTTGATTTGATTTATGGATCTAATCGATTTGAGGCTGCGCGTTTGGAACGAATACTTTCAAATATCCGTAAAGAAAAAAGACACTCTGAACTATTTTCGGTTCTTTCTCCAGAAGTTGTGGCTCCTGTTAAGAACCGTGCTTGGTATATGCGAAAACTTCGAAGAAAGGGACATCACCGTACCAGATTAAATTCTCCTTTGAATGAGGCAACTAACGGAATTATTCCTGAAGAATATGTTGCTCAGATGTTGGGAGATCTAATTCCTACAGCTCAGATTTTTACTCGAGTAAATATTAATGGCAGTATCAACATACCAAACACGTCTGGAAATCTTGAATACATGATTAATGATGAAGAGAATGGTTCGCGAAATGAGTTGGATGTTATACTAATGGCTGAACGAGAAAAAATTGAAGAAGCTCTGACTAAAGTATATCAGGCACCTTATCGATTGGTTAATTTGAAAAATAAACTTAAATTTGAACGAAACTTGAGAGATAAACAATCTTAAAAATATACTCTGTTAACTTATTTTATGAATAACTTACGTAAACTAATTCGTTACACTTTAGTAGCATTTATAATGGTTTTTGCCATTAATTTAATTATGGTAGATAAAGTTGCAAGTAAAGGAGATACTGTTGCAGTTGATTATTGGTTAACTGTTGACGGAAAACAAATTGATACATCTGAAGGACGAGGAGTATTCGAGTTTACTCTTTTTGCAGGAGAAGTAATTCCGGGTTTTGATAAAACTGTAGATGGAATGAAAGTTGGCGAAGAGAAGACTGTTTCTCTGTCAGGAAATGATGCTTATACGGCAGGACCTCTTGCTGGAAAAGTATTGAACTTCAAAGTAATTTTAAGAGAGATTAAGTAGATTTTTAATCTCTTATTTTTTATTTTATTATGCAAGACGTAGTTATGCTTCCAGCAAAACCTGAGAAATTTATTAGAACAGCTCGAGAATTTGGATATTCTGATTTGATATTTCTATTTGAAGGAACCAGTGCAGAATTTAATAAATTGAAAAAAAAGTTTGATGTAAATCTTGGTTTGCTTTTTTCCCCAAAACATATGGATGACTTTCAGAAGTTGAAAAAGTATGACAAACCAGTTTTAATAATTGGCTCAGCAACTGATGAGAAATTATTGCGTAGAATTTTGGAAAATAAAAAAATTCATGGTTTTACAAATGTTGAACATGAATTTGGAAAAGACCATACTCATTACCGTAAATCAAATATGAATCAAGTTTTGTCTAAGATTGCCCATGATAAAAATAAAACTTATTATGTAAATTTTTCAAAGGTTTTACATTCTAACAAACGTCCAAAATTAATTGGACGAATGTTACAGAATATTAAATTCATGAACAAGTATAGAGTTAATATTTCAATTGGTTCTTTTGCTAGAGATGAAAAAGGTTTCAGATTGTATGACAATTTAGAAAGCTTTGCAAAGGTTTTGAAAGCTCGAAAACTTAAAGCAATTGATGTGCCTATAGTTTCGAACTTACCA
>LWDU01000461.1_pt1 | contig 10180 bp, 17 predicted proteins | sample 727161 | NCBI WGS metagenome assembly LWDU01 (sample SAMN04566230, study PRJNA314399) | hydrothermal vent metagenome | isolation source: deep sea hydrothermal plume seawater | place: Mexico: Gulf of California, Guaymas Basin | collected 2004-07-11 | reverse complement strand
TTAGAAAGACTTGGCTAGACGAATCTACTAGAATTGAAAGAAATAACTTAATGCAAGATGAAAAGATGTTAGTTAGACTAGTTAAAATTAGAAATGCACTCTGGACATGAGAATAGATGCTGAATTAATTGGTTCATCATTTGGCTTAGTGGGTGCATTTCTAATCTCCTTTGGGTATCCTATTGCATTCTTTTTCTTTTTGGTTACTAACTATTCTTTTATAAGAATGGGATTTGAAAAAGATATGAAGTCATTTATTGTAGTTCAATATGCTTTTACGGTAAGTACTCTAATTGGTATTTGGAATAATTTTATATAACATTAACTGGGAAAATAAATGAAAAATATAAGTGATAGTTTAGATGATTTAATGACACGATTGGATAAATTAGATGATAAATTAGATTCTATTATTGAGGCTAATGATGATAAATTAAAAATTATTAGTCTTGAAGGGGAGTTATCAATGGTTCAAGGTAAGTATGATTCATTGTGTGGTATAATTAAGAAAGATGCTAACACAACACGTAATGAAGGTGATAGATTTTTAAGTACATATGCAAAGGATAGATCCGGACCATGGAGTTAAATGGTAATTTATTCATCTAATAAATTATTAAGTGATGTCGCATTATATTGTGCTGAGAAGTTATTCGTTGACTTATATAGTGTAAAAATTATTATAAGTGAATGTTGTCTTAAACATGATAATGCAATGGGATGGACATATGATTTATTTGAAGATGAAATAGATATAGAAATAGATAAGAATTTATCTAATGATAAAAAGATTCTAACTATGTGTCATGAAATGGTTCATGTTAGACAGGCCGTAAGAGGTGATGAAGCCTTTTGTGAAATTGAAGCAAATAAATTAGAAGGAGTGTTATACGATGAGTTCAGGCTTATACAAACAACCAATAGGTGACGGTTACCAATGGGTAATGAAATGGGAAGATTATGTTAAGCATGGCTTTAAGGAAGAATTAGCCACTAAAGAAGTTTTGCCACCAAGACAGAAGTTGGCATATATGGATCGTATGAGACAAAATGAAATTTTAAAGGAGAAAGATGAACAATACAAAACTAATAAGTGAATATTATAAAGACGATGGTTCGGTAGCTAAAGTGTATCGAATTATTACACAGATGGATGGTGATCATTCATTCTATTCAATAACATTTAAAGATAAAGATGGTAAGCGTAAAGTAACAGAAGATTTTCCATTTAAATCATTAAGATATGTAGAAGATGCTGCAGAGAATTTCACTCTTGGTATTAAAGAGGTTAATTATGCCTGACTTTGATTTTGGTTTTACCCTAGTAGATGAAAATGAATTGGATTCAGTTCAGCAAATGGAACAAACTATTAGTAGTGTTGCTGATAACGCAGATAAAAAGCAAATTAAGCTTGATGAATTGTATAATGCAATCACACCATTACTTAATAACCTTAAAGCTAATCCTGAAAAGGAATATATTAAGTGGCCCAATAGAGTAGAAAAGGTTGAGGCCTTTGAAACTTATATTCAATCTATCTATAATAAATAGGTATCCATTAAGGGATACTAAAAGGTATCCCTATTTAGTTGCAAAACTCTTACATATTCCCGCTAGTTATGTTATAATATACTATATAAACAATAAAAAAGGATGTAACAAATGGATCAAAAACTCAAAATTATTATAAAGCCATTGAGAACTAATATTAAAGAATATCATGACTACGGTGTTGATGAATGTACAGGTGATATATGGTCATTTAAAGGTAAGGAACCTAGAAAACTTTCATCAAATGGTAATACATATCCATCGGTTACAATGGATGATAAGAAAACTATTCAAGTACATACGGCAGTCTTTTATACTTTAAATCCATCTATTAAAACTCCGGCTAGTATCAATGATGTTGATTGGACCAATACACCAGATGCTATAAAGCTAATTGCAAAACAAGCATTTGAAGTTAACCATATTGATCATAATAATACTAATTATAATCCTTCTAATTTGGAATTAGTAACAAGAGATGAAAATAGAAAATTAGCACATATACATTATCATGGCAACAAATAAATTATTTTGCAAAATAGTTAACATATGTTAGCTAGTTATGTTATAATATACTATATAAACAATAAAAAAGGAATTAATATGAGCGAAACAAGAGGAATGTCAAGAAGAGAAACATTACAATATCAAGCTAGAGTTCGAAGAATGACTGGCACATCTAAATTAGCTATTTCTATGGCTGCGCATGAAGTTATTGAACTTGATGATAAAGCCCTAGCTTTAATTAGTGCTTTTGGTTCTACTGATAAAAAACTTGCCTCTAAACAGGTTGATAAAATGATGAGAAAATTAGATAAAACTAAACCTGCTAAATGGGGTGATGGTGGTGCTTATTCTCCTGAAGTGATGTATGGTACTGAAGAAGAAAATAATGCTGATTGGGACGAATCTGGTTTAATTGATACCGCGAATGATACTATGAATGAGGAAGCTTATGGCTAAAAAACATGTACAGCGAAGACAAAAGGTAGGTATACCAGGAGCCCCTTTAGATAAAGGATGGGATATGTTTAAGATGTATTTCCATTATGATGTCCCCGCAAAGGATGCCCTTGAAGTAACTAAAAACTTTATTAAAAAGAATTGGTCTAAAAGTAAGGCAAAAGCTATTTTAGCTAACCCTAAGTATGAATATTCATATTCACATATTGCTGCTATATGTTATTGGCATCAATTAGATATGAAGTTCCCTGATAACTATTCTAATCCAATTGATTTTTTAACTAATAAATTTAATAATTTAGTTAAACCAGGTAATAAAATATTAAATGGTATTAAAAAGGAAGCTAAAGCAAAAGAGAATAAATTTGTTATTACGCCTCAAATGAGAATGAAACAAAAGGTACTTGATACTGTAATGGAAGATCTCTATTTAGTTGAAGATGCCTGGTTGGCCGGGGGTAAACCTTTAAAGATTAATTTGTACAAACAAATGCAGGTACATGACATTAAACGATTTGAAGAAATTGAATCTTGGATTAATGAATATTTAGATGATTACAAATTGTTTATGGCTAAAGATGAATATATACTTGAATCATATGCACATTTAACTAGAAAGGAAATTAAAGATCGTATTAAAATCCTAGAAGGTTTTGTATCTGATGTTGAATCATATAGAGCTACTAAAAAGGCCATCCGTAAAATAACTATTAAGAAAATTAAAGGGGCGGATAAACAAGTAGCCAAACTTAAATATCAAAAACAAAATAGTGAATTTAAACTGACTTCAATAAATCCTTTAAAGGTACCTGGAGCAATGCATATATATCTATTTAATACAAAGAATAAAGAATTAACTGTATTACATTCATCACATCCAGACGGCGTTACTGTGTCAGGCTCGACAGTTAAAGGCTTTGATATGGAATCATCGACAAAGATTACATTGAGGAAGCCTACTGATATGATACCAATCATACTTAAGAAAAGTGTAAAACAAATTGATAAAGCGATTGAAGAACTAACAACAAAACCTAAAAAGGTAAATGGAAGGATTAACGAAAATATGGTAATATTACAATGCAAGTAGATATTAATAAAAAAGGATTTAGTAGAATGATAGAAACATATGTGAGAACTCATAAGGGTTGTCAATACATTGATGCTATTGTTGAATTATGTGATCAAAATGAAATTGATTTAAGAGATGCTAAGAAATTAGTTTCAAAAGAAATTGTCCAACATATTGAGTATGAAGCAAGAGAACTTAATATGATACAAGGTGGACAAACTTCTTATACTTTACCGATTTAGGGGTTTACTTTTACCCTAAAGTATGATATAATATAATATATGATGGAAGGATTTGAAACATTTACAATAGCTCATGCTATCAACATGCATTTTAATACTAAGTATGATGCATTTAAATATAGATTTAAGACTAGAGTAAATCAAAAAACATATTGGGGAAGGCCTGATAAATACCAATTGACAAAAATTGGTAAAAGGTTTAAAACCAAAGAAGAGGTAATGGGTTATTTTGCTGCTCATCAACTGGCCGGTAATAAATGGCCGGGTGATATGATTAGAGATGAAGTTACATATACTGATTACCTTAAACGAATTGAAAGTTTATCTTATAATGTTAAGAATGAACTTGAAGAGCTTACCGAGTATAGTTTAGATGAATTGTTAGTTACATATAAAAATAACTATCCAGTCCTTATAAATAAATACTTGGAAGATACAGTGTCGCTAGAGACAGTGTGTGTCCTTAATGCATTAACGAGTTTCGTTGAAGATGCTAACGGGAAGATTACGGAAACAATTTTGTGGCCGGATATCTACAACAAGGTGGTTAAATATCAACCTTTCTTAAACATCAATAAAGATAAGTTTATGAAGATTGTATTAAACACATTTAAATAATGATACAAATAATACATAAATAATATAGGAGAAATATATGGGTTTTGCTGATTTAAAACAAAAAGCAATGAATATGGATAGTTTAGTTGGCGCGGGTGCTAAGGAAACTAAAAAAGAATCATACGGAGACGATCGTATGTGGAAGCCATCTGTCGATAAGGCAGGTAACGGTTATGCTGTTATTCGCTTCCTCCCAGCCGTAGAAGGTGATGATTTACCTTGGGCTAAATACTGGGATCACTTCTTTCAAGGTCCAACAGGACAATGGTATGTTGAAAAGAGTTTAACTACTGTTGGTAAAGATGATCCAGTATCGGAAATGAATTCAAAGTTATGGAATAATGGAACTGAGGAAGGCAAAGAAATTGCACGTAAACGTAAGCGTCGCTTACACTATGTGTCAAACATTTGTGTTGTTTCTGATCCTGACAATCCAGCGAATAATGGTAAAGTATTCTTATATGAATATGGGGCGAAGATCTTTGAGAAGGTGATGGATGTTATGCAACCTAAGTTTGCTGATGAAACACCAATCAATCCATTTGATATGTGGAAAGGTGCTAACTTTAAGATTAAAATGGCACAAGTAGGTGGTTTCAGAAACTATGATAGATCTGAATTCGCATCACCTGAACAATTAGCTGATGATACTAAATTAGAAGCTATTTATGGTAATCAATATTCTCTCAAAGAGTTTACTGACGCATCATCATTCAAGTCATATGATGAACTTCATCTTAAACTGACTCGTGTGCTTGGTGAGGAAGGTGCAGTTACTTCAAGTGCTGAACAAGTTGATTTGGATGAGAAAATTGAATCACCATTTGTTACACAGAATGCTTCACCACCACCGGTTACTAAAGAGGCAAGTACTGATGATACGATGAGTTACTTTGCTAAATTAGCTGCTGAAGCTTAAAACATCCTTTGTTTTACCCCACTTCGGTGGGGTTTTTAGTAATTAGATGCCAGGAGTTATCCAACCTTCGGCCGGTACTCTAACAGATATATCATCAGTATTTATTCTATCAGGACTAAATGATCCATAATTATGAATTGTTGTTGTATTACCTGAATCAATAACTTGTTTATTATCATTTAAAGTTTGCCCTGCATTAGCAGCAGCTGCATTATTTAAATTAGCATTCTTAGCATCAACAGCACCTTGCATATCAGCTGATGAAGTATTAGTAATTGGATTACCCGCTGCATCTAATATAGTTATTGGTCTGCCTCTACGATCGACATCTTGTGTGGTGGTATCACCACCTGGTGCTGCATCATCTATAGCCTCACCTTCTTTAATTCCTTGATCTTCTGCCATCGCTTCTTTTTCAAATTCATCTAATATATCATAAATTTCATATGCGGTCCATATAACACCAATCAATCCTATAAGCCATCCAATACCTGGTATAAGTAAAGCAGTACCACTAAGTGCTAATCTTTTACCCACGAATGCTTTAAGTCTTTTACCACCAAATTTCTTAGCAAGTTCTTTCCATCTTTTAGTAAGACTCTTCGTTGTTTTTACCTTGGCGTTTTGAGGTTTTGGTTTCGGTTTTGGTTTCGTATCTACTTTTGGTTTTGGTTTCGTATCTACTTTCGGTTTTGGTTTTGGTTTTGGTGTCGTGAACATATCACTTACGCCACCAATAGCACTACCAATACCACCCGCAACGCCATCACCTGCCGCCATAAGCATGGCCATACCACCTAGACCTATTGCCGCAGTATGCATACCTTTACGTTTACTTGCGTGTTCAGTAGATTTTAATTTTCTTATCTCATTTAACTTTTCTTTATCTTGTTCGTTTTTTGCCAATCCACCTGTATCTGCTTTTTTCGTTAGTTTTAAAATACCATCATTTGATTTAACTAATTTCTTAATATCATCAGCTGCCTCAGAACCTTTTTGAATACCGCCAAAAGCACCACTCATACCTGCACCACTCACACCTTTACCCGACGAAGTTGTACTTGATCTAATAATTCCTGAATCCATAATATTAGCCTCACCTGCCAATAATGCATCCATTGCTGGATCACCAATAATTCTACGCAATTTATCAGGATCCTTTTCTAGCATTTCTCTTATTTGGCCAGGAGTCATTCTCTTCTTTTTACCCCTGTACGTACCACCATCAGAACCATTATTAGGAGTGTATACACCTACATCAGCATTTTCTAATAAAGCTTCACCTAATTTTTTTCCTTTACCAGCTGTAGCAGGACCAGCAGGCCCAGTACCACCACCACCACCACGACCGCCTCCAAATTTACCCTTAAATAAATGTAAATTTGCATTTGGTGGTAATTGTCTTCTACCTTCATGTCGCCAATAATTTATATCTTGTGGATCAAGTTGCTCTCTACGTTCATAGTTATCAGCAGCATATTTTTCCATCTTTCTGGATTTTTTTCTATTTACTTCATCAAATGCCAATTTCTGTTCAGGTGATGCGTGTACAATACTACCTGTTTCAATGCCTTCATCTTTAAAGAATTCTCTTTGAGCTTGTCTAATTGTTCTGTGTTTCATCACCGCATCAGTTTGCTCATTAGAAGCAACATTCATTCTATCTAATGTTGTAACAGTACTATCACCAGCCATAAAGCTATGAAATTGAGAAACTGCTTTTACTATTGCTCTGGTACCAGCTTCAGTTCTAGCAACAATTTCATCAAGAGAATAACCCATTGAAGTAAAACCCTTGTCCATTTTTTCAAACATTTCTTGCATGCCGCCAAATTGGTCATCCATTCCATCAAATGTTTTTCCGAATTCAGTAAATTTGGCAAATTCAAATAGTAATGATGCTCCCTCTAATTTCTTTAGAGTTTCCATATTAGAATTTAAATCATTTAAGGTACCATTAACACCATTAAGTTGGTTGGATACATGATCTAATGACTGGGCGTTTCTTTCATTACCCATACCAATTTGATCAGCCATTTGCCCCATACCAGAAGAAGCTCCAAATTCAGCTCTATCCATAGAACCAGATAGATTCATTCTTTCTGTTAATGGATCACCAGACGATGCTCTTGTTACACGTTGTCCAGCTTTTATTGCCTTTGCGTTTATTGGTGTTTTAGCCATAATTATCCTCTTTTAGCATCCTCTCTAAGTTTATTTTGAATAAGAGCAGTATAAATTTCCCTTTCCCATGGTATCATATTATCAAGTTCAGTTAAAGAAAAATTATTTTCATTAATAATAATAAAATTTAACCTATACATATTTTCTAAAGTATCATGTGAAAGGGCTATATAAAAAAATCACTGAGTCCTTTATACTCTCTTTTGTTTATTTGCCCACATTTATGACATGTCCATTCATGATCATAAGCAACATAACCTCTATCGTTAAGAATTCTTTGTAACATTGGGTTAAATTGTTCTAAATTCATATTATTAACAAAGTCCATTACTTCATTTAATGGGATTGTTTCAGTTTTAAATATTTCATCACCATCATAAATAATATCAATAGAAGCAGCTACAGTAGCAACTAAAACATCATCTTCAGGTACATCTATTAATAGATCCGTATCATATAATGTTAATGGTTTAATATCAATTATTAGATTGGACCCAATATTAAATCTATTATTTTCTTTTATCTTATTAAGATTTTTTACTTTAATCTTATCTAAATCAATTGTTATAGTGGGTTCTTCATCACATTCCTCATTATCACAAGGATCTAAAATTTTTACTTTTTCACCTACAGATTTACTTCTTATATTTAGAAATAAAAATTCTACATCATAATTAGTTAATCTATTAATATCAATATCATCAATAATACATGTTGATACTGTATCTTTAATCGCCTTATCAATCATCTTGTCATCTTGTGATTCCAAGGACATTAATAATATTTTTTCTTCTTTTACTAGATAAGGTCTATATCTAATATTAGTACCATTTGATGGTATTGTTAAATTATATTTTGGTACTTCAATTGTTGGTAACATACTATATCTCCATTATTTACAAATATCCCTTCACTGTATTATAGATTGAAGAAAATTGATTCTTCGTTCCACCCAATAGGGATTTTCCATGATCGATTAATGATTCTACAGAATCCATTAATCCTTCTTCCACCCAGTCATCAAATGCGACTGTAACATTTATTCTTAAAGAATCATTTCCAACAGCATTGCCTAATTGAATAGCATCAATTGATATAGGAAATGCATTTAATAACTTAACTCCATATGCAGGTATAAAATCATTACCACCTGTTATTTGCTGTATAACAATATCAGTTGTGTATGTATTCTTATATGCTATTTTTTTATCATTACTACTAACAATCATATTTTGCCATGAATCAAAATATTTTTTAATATAATAATCATTTGTTAATATGAAAGAAAATGTTACTTCATCTACTGCATATGAATATGGTATCTTTATTGATTTATGTGTTACCTTTCGTTCGGTTGTGCTAATTCTTTTGCCTGGTATTTGCACAGTATCACAAAGTAAAAACATATCTCTTGGGTCATTAAAAAATATCATAGGGTCTATAGAACCACCATTAATAACAGACGTTAATAGGTTTGAAGCTAGTCCGGTAAAATCAGTATTTAATAAACCTTGTTGTTGGTTTGGGTGGGTAAAATATACTGCAAATCTATTACCACGAGCAATACCACCACGTCTTCCTATGGTTGACTTTAAACTATCTATGGATACTGGTATCATTAATATTTCCTCTTACTTTGTTTCCAAACAAAACCTTTAGTCTTTTTAGCAAAGTTTTCAGTAGGTAGGAATATAGCAATATCCCATTCTGAAGCCTCAACCTTTACGATTTTAGAATCTATTTGACTTGTTAAATAATGTTTAAAGCATGGAGCAAAGTATTTATATTTCTTTGCAGACTTTAAAAGACTATAATTTAATTTTAATCTAGTTGTTTCATCAAACTTTTTGTTATTTGCAATTTCAGTTAATCTATCCAAAAACATTGCACGTTGTTTTAATGGAAGGTAATGTAAATTAAGCCCATAAAATCCACCAGGTGCTTTACTTACCATAATAGTTAATGGGAACCTATCATAATATGGTAATGTCTTTCTGTGTTTAGGGTCATAGATATACATAAACATATCACCAATCCTTGGCCTTTGTTTTAATTTTAATCTATCATCCTTAAGCATTTTATGCATATTGATTTTTTTCATACCTCTGAGTTGAGATCTAAACCAATCTTGTGCTTCTTTAGATCTCTTTTGAAGACCTCGTCTGTATGCTTCACTTTCTAGTTTGTCGAATAAACTTCCCATATTGTTATTTATACCTTCTTCTTAATTTTCTTAAACGACTTCCAAGTCTTCTTACCCACCTTAGTCTTTGATGCTTGTTAATACCAAATCCCTCTAAAGTCTTCTCCGTCCATATTTCAAAATGATAACCTCTATTATCTGCATACTTTTTAGCATACTTCCATTTAGAAATATTCTTAATATACCTTAATGATTCATTAAGATTCTTTTTTCGTTTAGGTGGTAGTGTTTGCCCGTGCGGTTTTATTTCAACCAATAATACCTTTCCATTATTAAACTTAATAGTTAAGTCAATGAAGTATCGATGGGGTTTATTATCGGTACCACATATATATGGTACAATAGTTTCTTCTGAATTCCACCAACGAACATTCTTTTGTTTTTCAATCCATTTAAAGGTTTGTTTTTCCCAATATGATCGGTATGT
>LWDU01035111.1_pt1 | contig 10181 bp, 8 predicted proteins | sample 727161 | NCBI WGS metagenome assembly LWDU01 (sample SAMN04566230, study PRJNA314399) | hydrothermal vent metagenome | isolation source: deep sea hydrothermal plume seawater | place: Mexico: Gulf of California, Guaymas Basin | collected 2004-07-11 | reverse complement strand
TATTTTCTCAATGGCCATGGCGGGAATATTGCTACGGTGACCGCCGCTTTTTCAGAAATCTGGGCGGATGCGAGTTTCGCCGGCGAGTCGCAGCCCGCGCCCCGATTGCGGCTTTATAACTGGTGGTCCGGAGAGCGGGTTCGCAGATTGTCCCGAGAATTGTTTGGCGGGGCAGAAGGCAGTCATGCGACGCCTTCAGAAGTATCTCTTAGTTATTACGCCTATCCGCAGGCTGTTAAGCAGGCACCTTTGTCACCCAAGGTGGCACCAGTCGGGACCATCCGTGACGCTGCAGATTATCGGCGCCAGTTTGCTGACGGGAGAATCGGGTCAGATCCCTCACTCGCGAGTGTTGAGCACGGCGAGCGTCTTTACCATGCGGCAGTGGCTGATGTGGGAGAAGATCTTCGCCGTTTCGGTTCGACTGACTGAACAGCTATTGAGCACATGACGAACTCTTTTATCCCTGAATTAACCGCCCAGGTGAACGACTTCGTCGCTGAACGTGACTGGGAGCAGTTTCATTCGCCCAAGAACCTGGCGATGGCGATGATCGTTGAAGCCGCTGAGTTGGTTGAGCATTTTCAGTGGTTGACTCAGCAGGAAAGTGCCGCACTCGATGTTCAGAAAAAATCCGCCGTTGCGGACGAGTTGGCCGACGTATTGGTTTATCTTGTGTGTCTGGCAGACCGATTAGAGATTAATCTGGAAGAAGCCGTGTTACTGAAGATGCGGAAAAACCGTGCCAAGTACCCGGTCGGAAAAGCGCGAGGGAATGCTCGCAAATACTCCGAATTCTGATGCCCTCTGGTAACGGGGTCTGCCACGATACGACGGGAGGCTACCGTAGAGCCCACCTGTAACTCACAAGCGATCAGGGTTTGTTTGGGTAAGGCATCGCTTTCGCCATACCTTTAGATCACGTTCTTTTGATGCAGTCGATGAAGCTCCGCCGCATCGAGGCCTAACAGTTCTCCAAGCACCTCTTCGGTGTGTTGGCCCAGCATCGGCGGTGCGTGCCGATAGGAGACTTTCGTTGCCGACAGTTTTGCTGGACTGCCGATCAGACTGACAGGCTTGCCACCGGCAGCGGGGTGATCCATTGTTATTTGCATGTCCCGCGCGGTTACCTGTGGATCGGCGAATACTTGATCAATGTTGTGGATGGGGCCGCAACTGATTTGGTTTTCTTCCAGTTTTTCGAGCCAATAAGTGGATGTCTGTTGTCGCATGACGTCATTAAGAATATCGGTCAGCGCATCGCGGTTTCGCACGCGGGCCTCGTTGGTGACAAACCGGTCGTCACTGTGCAGTTCGGGTACGCCTGCGAACTCGCAATAGCGCTTAAATTGCTGATCATTACCCACGGCAACGATGATGTTGCCGTTGGCGGTTGGGAAAACCTGGTAAGGCACAATGTTGGGGTGGGTGTTGCCGAGCAATCCCGGCACGTCTCCTGAGGTCAGGTAGTTCAGCCCCTGAATGGATAACATAGAAACCTGGGTGTCTAATAAACTGATGTCCAGGTGTTGTCCTTCCCCAGTGACTTCGCGGTGGCGCAACGCGGCATTGATGGACACGGCGGCCCACAGACCCGCGGTTAAATCGGCGATTGGAATGCCGGCGCGATGGGGTTCTCCTCCGGGGGGTCCGGTAATACTCATGATGCCGCCCAGGCCTTGCGCCATGAAATCGTAGCCCGGCTGTTTCGCCTTGGGTCCGGTTTGACCGAATCCCGTGATAGAGCAATAAATCAGTCCCGGATGTTCGGTACGCAAACTCGTGTAGTCCAGGCCAAATCTGGCGAGATTGCCCACTTTAAAGTTCTCTACAAGCACCTGACATTCGCCAATCAGCCGCTTGGCCAAGGACTGACCTTCGTCGCTGGTCAGATCCAGTGTGACCGAACGTTTGTTGCGGTTAGCTGAGAGGTAATAACCGCTTTCGGTGGTTTCGCTGCCGTTCGCGTCAAGCACGAAAGGCGGGCCAAATTTTCTCGTGTCGTCACCGACATCCGGACGTTCTATCTTGATGACATCGGCACCGAGATCACCCAGGATTTGTGTGCAACTCGGGCCGGCCAGAATACGAGTCAGGTCGAATATGCGAATGCCGGCGAGGGGACCGCTCATGGGGACTGTGTCGCGATGAGGCTCATTTCGGTTCTCCTACTAAAGTATGTCAACAACGATAAAAAAGTGGCGTTGGTGCTCACCCATCAATACGTTGGCCGCAGTGCGGTGTTAACGAATAGGTAAAAGCACTCGGTATCCTACCTCTAAATGTTCTGATGGGAATGGTAGGTTCTGGTAATTACTTCAGGAGTTAAGCTCATGCAGGAAGTCGGTCGCACAGTCCTTGATGCTGCGTTGGCCCATGGCGATTTGATCGCACAGTGTGGCGATAAGTCCTGACTCATCACCCAGTACTTTACCCTTAACCAGTTCAGCTGACGACTGGGCTAGCAGTTCGCGGATGCGAGTGTGTCGTCGATCTGCTCGTGTTGAGTTCCGCCCTTGAGCGGCTGTATTGGCCGCAGTGAGCATCTCATCGATGCCTTCGCCCGACAGGGCGTTGGTGGCGATCACGGGCACCTTGCGGTTGCCTGATTGTCGTAGTGCCAAACTTGAACGCAACTGCTCTATGGTGGTCTTGGCCGGGATCAAATCAGCTTTGTTGACGACCAACACGTCGGCGATTTCGAGGATACCGGCCTTTAGTGCCTGAATGTCGTCTCCTTGCCCACCCGTGCAGACAACGATACGGGCATCAGTGATTTGGGTGATTTCCTGCTCGTTTTGGCCTGTTCCCACAGTTTCAACCATGACGACGTCGAAGCCGGCCGCGTCGAACACGTCTACCATGCGATGAATATGGCGCGTCAGGCCGCCAAGGTGGCCTCGCGAGGAGAGTGATCGTATGAAGACCCCCGCATCTTGGGCATGATCGGTCATGCGCAGGCGATCACCGAGAATGGCGCCGCCTGTGATAGTGCTGGAGGGATCAACGGCGGCGACGGCGACCTGGAGACCTTGCCTGCGCAGGTGAGCAATGGCCGCATTGATCAGCGTCGATTTGCCGCAGCCGGCGGGACCGGTTAGGCCGATCACGGTGGCTTGACCGGTGTAACCAGTGATTTCTTGGCAAAAACGAGAGGCGGCGACACTGTCACCTTCAACCAGGCTGAGGGCTTTCCCAATGGCAGCGCGGTGGCCTGCGCACACGGCGCTTGCCAGTGAGTCAGTGGGTTTTGAGAGATTGACCATCACTCAACAATCAGGGGTTGACCAAATCCAAGTTCACGCCGCAGACACGCGACAGCCTCACCATGGGTAACTCCGATCGCGGTGCCGGCAACGACCGTGGCAAACACGTTATCGTCTTTTGAATTTGCAGCGCGTGCGATATTCGAAAGTGCTGCGCTGACTTTTTCCTGGTCTCGCTGGCGTTTGAAAACGCGCAGTGACTCGACATGTTGGCCCATGGTCTTCGGGTCAGGACGTTCGGTTGCTGGCGATGGGTCGTTAGTCTCGTTGTCATCGGTTGTGTAACAGTTAACGCCGACGATTTTTTGATCGCCATTTTCAACGCGTTCTTGCCAGGCCAGTGCAGAGCGGCCAATCATCGCCTGGACCAATCCCTTTTCAACGGCACGGTACATGCCGCCTGACTCGGCAATGGTATCCATGACAGCAAGAATTTTCTCTTCCATCTGGTCGGTGAGTTGTTCGATGTACCATGATCCGCCCAGGGGATCGATGACATCGCATAGATGCGCTTCTTCTCTCAACAAATTCTGTGTGGCGACGGCAACGCGCGCCGGACCCTCATTGGGCGTGTTAATCACCTCGTCGTACGCATCGGTATGCATTGACTGCAGGCCGCTGAGAATACCCGCAATGGCTTGCACCGTGACGCGTGCAATATTGTTTAGTGGTTGCTGCCGCGTCAGGTCAACGCCCGAGGTTTGACCATGAAACTTGAAGCGTTGGGATCTAGGATCCCGTGCGCCGAGTTTGTCTCGCGTTAGGCGGGCCCAGATGCGTCGCCCAGCACGAAACTTGGCAACTTCCTCAAATAGGCTCATCGATATATCGAAAAAGAAAGTGAACCGTGGCAGGACGTCGTCCGGATCCATGCCATGGTTGATACAGTCTTCGCCGTACTGCAGGGCAGAGGACAAGGTAAAAGCCATTGCCTCAGCAGGTGTTGCACCGGCTTGTTGCATATGTTGACCCACTACGGACAGCGGATTCCACTGTGGCACCCGCTCGCGACAATAGCTGATGTGATCGAGCAGAATGCGACGCGCACCGGGGAGTGACAGGCGAAAAAACATGTGGTTAGCGACACAGTGCGACAGGTAGTCACTTTGGTTCGAAGTTCCTGTGATCTTTTGCCAATGGACGTTGCGTTGTTGCGCCACGTTGAGCACAAAGGCGAGCAGGGTAAACGGTGACGGGTCGTTCATCGATGTTGAAATCTCTCCCACCGGGACGCCGTCCAGGGCGGTTGCCATATGATCAACAGTGTTCACTACGGTGCCGCAGGTGCCAAGCAACGGCAGTGGCACCTCATCGCAATCGTTACCACGGTAAACCGAATTACACGGAATAAGGCTAATGGCGGTGGTCCCTGCATCGAGCAGTTTCATCACCCGTCGGTTGTACTCAGCCGGTGTACCCAGCCCGATCAGTTGCCGCTGGCTCCAGGTGCGGCCCCGGTGCATCGTAGAGTAGATGCCCCGGGTATAAGGGGCTTGCCCCGGTAGGCCGAGTCGATCAACGTAATCCAGGGGAGGATCGGTGTCGGGCAGATAGAGTGGATCGATCGCTATTCCAGATCGGTTGTAGACCGGTCGCTCGTTAGCAAGATTCTGTGCGTAGGTGTTTTCCCAATGTTCGACTGCTTGGTCGTATGCGCCTAAGCGTTGTTTCCTAGTGGTCTCGGACATAACTATGGCGTCTCGTCGATGGTTGCGGCACTGTCGTTTCGTGCTTCGGTAGCAAATGTTGTCACCTCTGACGCCGGCGTTAAACAGCAGGGCGTGTTCGTCGTCTGGGATGATTCCACCGACTACGACCCGTATGTGACCCAGTCTGGCGACCATTAGTGCCCGCATCAGTTCGGGCACAATCAGATGGTCCGTTGACAATGAGCTGATGCCGATGACATCGACATCTTCTTGCAGCGCTAGATCAACGACGGCATCAATCGACTGCCAGGGAGGGGTATAAATGACCTCAAAACCCGCATCACGCAGGAAGGCGGCCACCAGGCGGCTGCCGCGGTCGTGTCCGTCAAGGCCAATTTTAGTAATGAGCACGCGCGAGGGACGGGTAGTTTCGCTATTCATAAGCTTCTCGCAGATGGCTGTGCGAGACCGTTGCGCAGGAGTGTTACCGTGAGGTGAGCAATGTCGGGCGGCGTTGCGCCGCCGTGTCCGTACCAGAACGGTGTCCAGTTGATGGCGCCGAGCAGTAATAGGCGAACCAAGCCGCAATCGGTTTGGGGAACCAGCGGTAACTCGGTGATTAATGCTCGAAACAGCGCTTCGTAGCGGTCACGTAGTGCGATCAGTTCGGTTCTTGCCTCGCCGACATCTTCGGGCAGCACGCGGGTCATGACTCGGGCGTAGTCATTGGGTTGCAGCACCGCCTCGAGATGCGCGCGCACGGCGCTTTCCAGTCGTTGCCAGGGACAGTCGAGCGTTGCGATGCTAACAGCCAGGCGTTTTGTGACGCGGGTAACGGCTTCGCCGTAGACTGCGATTAAAAGCGCGTGCTTGGATCCGAAGTGAACGTAGACTGCCCCTGCGGTCATGCTGCACGCGGCCGCGATCTCGCGCACTGTGGTCTGGTCATAACCGCGATGGGCGAACAGATGGGCCGCGGCATTGCGAAGTTCCAGGCTGCGATTGTTGGCACGTGACGGCCGGTTCGGGGTGCGCATGGGCAGATCACTAAGTAAACGAATGTTTACTTTACGTTTTGTCGGGCCGGTCTTCAAATCGGCGAATAATGGTTTAGGCCAGAAAAGGGGCCCTATACGGGTAAAAGAAGCCAGTGATGGAGCGCAAGAAAAGGGTCGCGGTGCTGGTGATTCACGGTATCGGCGGTCAGCGCGCTGACTTTGCTGAACCCTTAATTCGGGGTGTAAACCGCGAAGTGAAGCGGCTGGGCGCGGATGCGAGCGCGATCGCTTGGCAACCCGTTTATTGGGATGACTTGCTCGTGCCGCGTCAGCAGGCCTATCTGAAGCGGGCGCTTAAGGAGGGGCGTCTCAACTATCAGCGCCTTCGCCAGTTCGTGGTGTCTGCACTGGGCGACGCTGGCGCGTATCGCCAGCGTCCTTCTGGCATGGTGGCCGGGGCCCAATCGGGTCGCACTTACGAGCGATTGCACGCGCGTATACGGGAGCAACTGTCGGGGCTTTATCATGGCCCATTGTCCGAGCGTCCTTTACCGTTGGTGCTGATGGCGCATTCTTTTGGTGGCCACATCTTGTCGAACTACGTTTGGGACAGCCAACAGACCCCTGACCGGACATTGAGCGCTTTTGAACGAATGCACTGGTTAGCCGGCTTCATCACCTTTGGTTGCAACATTCCCCTTTTCACTTTCGCCGTTGATAAGCCGGTGCCCATTCGCTTTCCCGCGACTCGATTGCCAGAGCGTTTCAAAGAAAAAGCGCGTTGGCTCAATTTCTACGACCCCGACGACGTCTTGGGTTGGCCACTCAAACCCGTCAGCCCCGCCTATGCGCGGTCAGTTGACGCGGACATTCGGTTGCAGGTCGGTGGTGTTGTGGGCGGTTGGACTCCGGCGGCACACCTCTTGTACTGGCGTGACCGCAGATTTGCTCGCCACGTCGCAGAGTTTCTGGCGACTTTTGTCTCTTAAGAAGCGATCGATCAGTTTCGTCTCTGGCAGGCCTGAACGATCGACGCCACGTCGAGTTGATAGGTCTCGTAAAGCTCGCTGAGTGTTCCCGACTGACCAAATTGTTCTACGCCGAGTGCATTGACGCGCTGTCCCCGCACGGCGCCGAGCCAACTTAAAACCGCCGGATGGCTGTCCGAAACAGTGACGAGGCGGGCATTGCCCGCCAGTGGCTCGAGCAATCGTTCGATGGCCGCGGTTGTTTCCCGCTCACCGACTTGACGCTCGCGTTGTGCCGCAAGCCAGCCTCGATGCAGTCGGTCTGCAGAGGTCACTGCCAGCAGACCCGCGCCGGGTTCGTACCGGGTTATTGCTTTGTGTGCTTCGAGCGCTTGGGGTGCCATGACGCCCATATAGGCGATGACTAGACTGGCACCGTCCGCTGGCGGATGCAGCCAGTATCCCCCTTCAATGATTTGATCGGCAAGGCCCGTATCCAGAGGGCGTTCGCGTTGGTCGATGCGACGAGTACTGAGGCGCAAATACACTGAACCGCCGCGTTGGTCACCCAAAAGATCACTAGGCTCGAGTGTTTTTTCCTCGGCCTGCAGGTGTTCGAATGACCAACGTAGAATGACCGCAAGTTCGTCGGCGTAAGCCGGTTCAAACGCGGAGAGGCCCGGTTTGGCCATGCCCAGCAGCGGTGTCGCGCTCGACTGGTGGGCGCCTCCTTCCGGCGCGAGTGAGATACCTGAGGGCGTTGCCACCAGGATAAATCGTGCGTCCTGGTAACACGCGTAGTTCAGCGCATCGAGACCGCGGTCAATGAACGGATCGTAAAGCGTGCCGATCGGTAGCAACCGCTCTCCAAACAGGGAATGCGATAGCCCGGCGGCGGCCAACAGGATGAAAAGATTGTTCTCGGCAATACCAAGTTCCAGGTGCTGGCCTTTGGGGGAACTTTCCCACTGGCGAAGGGAGTTCACTTCCCCCTCGGAGAAAAGATCGCGCTGGGTACTGCGATGAAATAGCCCGCGACGGTTCACCCAACCGCCAAGGTTGGTTGAAACCGTGACATCCGGCGACGTCGTCACAATCCTTTCGGCCAGTGGGTCGTTGGCGCGCGCGATACCGTCGAGAATGCGCCCGAAGGCCTCTTGTGTGGAGGTCCGTTGGCTGCCCGGTATTTTCAGGGTCTCTGGCACCGGAATGGATTTGGACTGGTGACGTCGGGCTTTTTTTGTATTGAAGGGAATATGCTCGACGAAACGCTGCAGTAGCGTGTCGGCGATTGGCAGGCCCTCAAATGGTTCCCATTCGGCGCCTTCGGTGATGCCGTGCCGTTGCCGCATGGCATCGACTTGTTCAGGCGTCATTAAACCGGCGTGATTGTCTTTGTGTCCGGCAAGGGGCAAGCCGTGTCCCTTGATGGTGTAAGCAAAAAAGCAGGTCGGTTGATCATCTGTAATCGCCTCAAACGCTTCGAGCATGCTCTCCATGCAGTGTCCGCCGAGATTGGTCATCAGCGTATGCAGGGCGTCGTCGTCGTAGTGACCAATCAGCTGCTGTACGCCTGAGCGAGCGCCAATGTCATCCAGCAGGCGTTCACGCCAGGCAGCCCCGCCCTTGTAAACGAGGGCCGAGTATTGCGTGTTGGGGCAGGCGTCGATCCATTGGCGAAGCGCTTCTCCCCCAGGGCGGGCATAGGCCGCTTGCAGCAGGCGACCGTATTTAACCGTTACGACTCGCCAGCCCATGCTGTTAAATAATCGGCTAAATCGATTGAGCAAGCGGTCTGAAATCACGGCGTCGAGGCTCTGCCGGTTGTAATCAATGACCCACCACAGGTCACGGACATTGTGTTTCCAGCCCTCTAACAACGCTTCGTAAATATTGCCTTCATCGAGTTCGGCATCCCCCACCACCGCCACCATTCGGCCGCGCTCCGTAGCCCAGCCGTGGGCATCAAGGTAGTCCTGCACCAGGGCGGCGAAACTGGTCATGGCAACGCCGAGGCCGACTGACCCGGTAGAGAAATCGACATCGTCAACATCCTTGGTGCGCGATGGATACGACTGAGCGCCTCCTAAGGCGCGAAAACGGGCCAATTGCTCACGCGTCTGGTTGCCTAATAGATACTGAATCGCATGAAAGACCGGGCTACCGTGCGGTTTGACCGCTACCCGATCGTGCGGGCGTAGCGTGGAGAAATAAAGGGCGCTCATCAGCGTCACCATCGAGGCGGATGACGCCTGGTGACCGCCAACCTTGAGCTCGCCGTCACTCGAACGCAGGTGATTGGCGTGGTGAATCATCCAAACCGACAACCAGAGAACTTTCTGCTCCAGCGCTTTTAGTGCTGCCAGACGGTCTATGTCGGTGGCGGGAAAGATGGGTTCAGCATCGGGATCAAGCAGTGCGTGATTCATGGCAGAAACTTTGCAATCGCGTTTTTAGCAGTATATTTCGAAGTCTTAGGCAGAGGATTTCTTTATTGCTAATAAATGGAATAATATAGCAATATTCATCTATTTATATAGTTTTAAAAGACAGATAATGCCTAAATATCGCTTAGATTCAATCGATTTAAAAATTCTTAACATCATTCAAGGGGCGGCACGTATCTCCAACACTGAGTTGGCTGAGCGCGTCGGTCTTTCCCCCTCGCCGTGCTGGCGGCGGGTTCGGGTGCTGGAGGAATCGGGCGTCATTCAGCGCTATGTCACCCTGGTGAATGCCGACGCCGTGGGCTTGCCAATCAACGTATTTGCCACGGTAACGCTGGAAAAACAGGTAGAAGGCGCGCTGGAGCGCTTTGAAGCCGCGGTCGCTTCACGGCCAGAGGTGATGGAGTGTTATCTGATGACCGGCGAATTTGACTACTTGCTCCGCATTGTGCTCCGCGACCTCGCTGCATATGAGCGCTTTCTTATGGACCATCTCACTCGTATTCAGGGTATTGCCAGTATCAAATCCAGTTTTTCTCTAAAACAGGTTCAGTACAAGACAGCATTGCCTATTCTTGTTGTAACCTAGCGCTTATCAGCGGCTGAAATATGCTTACTGGCATTGCGGCAAAGTTGTAACCGTATTAAGGTTGGGCCTAATCGTTTGCGACTGCGGTCGGATACGCAACAAAGTTACTCTTGTAGAAGATAGTCAATGAACAAATCTATCGGTTGGTTATTGGGCGGAATGTTGGTTTTGACAGGGTGCTCTATGCCCTACTCATTTGATGCTGACGGTAACTTTTACTCTCAGGTCCCGCTGGCAGAAAAATACCCAGTCACACTGCAAAAG
>LWDU01033135.1_pt1 | contig 10182 bp, 4 predicted proteins | sample 727161 | NCBI WGS metagenome assembly LWDU01 (sample SAMN04566230, study PRJNA314399) | hydrothermal vent metagenome | isolation source: deep sea hydrothermal plume seawater | place: Mexico: Gulf of California, Guaymas Basin | collected 2004-07-11 | reverse complement strand
GACAGGTTAATTCCCACTCACTGGCAGACTGTTTTGGAGTGGACGAATCTAAAAACAAGGATGACACACTTTCAAAACATGTTGTCTCTGATGAAGTCCTGGACTTGATTGCAAAAATTCCAAACAGAGTGGGAGTTGTTACGTTTGAAACAAAATTTGTTTTGAAAAAGACAGTCTTGGAAGCCCAATCTGCATAGTATTATAACAGTTCAAGCAAAAATTAATGCGTGAAATTTTAGTTTCTAAATTGTTTCAGGAATTACTAGGTCCTAGAACTGGGGATGTCTATGAAACTTTAAACTCTAATCAGTTACCAGTTTCAGAATTCACTACCGGAATTCTATCTCCTAAAGACAGTGAACAATCAATTACTGTTATGGATAACCAAGCAGATAATTTGATCCCGTCTGATAGAGCCCATGGCATTAGTTCTGCGGCATCTGGATTGCAGGGCGATAGTTCTGATGACAGTGAAATCACTTCCATGATTAATCCTTCACTCAATCCTCAAAAAAAGCCATCTTCTATGGGGATGTCGTTTCAGACAAAGTCTTCTGACATTCCTGAATTTGACATATGTTTAACATGGGCAAGATATTTGCCTAGTTCAAAAACATCTCCTGAATGGAAAAGATCTCCTAAATATGCTCTGTTAACAATTCCCGTAAACCTTGGCTCTGATCATTATTTTGATTCTTTTGGAAAAAAATGTTCCGAGGCTGATTCTGAAATCTCTTTTCATGTAAAAAGCAAGAATGTTAGAGAAAATATTTTCTTGATAAGCTTGTTCTTTGTTAACAGAATAAAAATTCCCGTTGACTGGAAAGGAACCGATTCGCAATTTCACATTTTTCAACCTCAGATTAGAGTTGTAAAAAAAGATGGCACTGAAGTCATTCCCATGAAGGATACATCACATGATCCTGAATCCATGAAAACTGAACTTCTTTACAAAAATAGACCGTTTTATGCACGCGGACATATGACATCCGTCGTATGGAAATCTGTTGATCCTGAAATAATTGACGATGAAACAAAATCCCAATTTCCTGGCGCTGTTGATCTTTTGGGATTTAGTTGGGCTGACAGAACAATTGTCCCTCAAGATAAAGTGACTCCATTCTTGACTCCAGATCTGAGAACTGAATACATTCCAATGCACTCAATTCTTTCCCCAAAAATTAAATGGCGATATCAAGATAAACTAGAACTAGACGCAAAAATTCTTTCACAAATGTGGGATTTTGATACATTAGATGAATCCCTTAGACCTATTGTTACACAATATGATTTATGGATATCTGATCTAAAAAAAGCAAAAATAGACCCAGCTAAAAATCCTATGGAAATTAAAAACAATGAACTTGTGGATGAGATAATTGAAGAGTGCAATAATGTGTCCTCCCGTATCAAATCTGGAATTGAGTTGTTAAAAGATGATGACGTTAGACTGTCATTCTGTTTTGCCAACATGGCGATTAATCTTCAAACGCAATGGAATCGAAATCAAGATTTTAAGTACCGACCTTTCCAACTTGCATTTATTTTGATGTCAATGGAATCCATTGTTTCAAAGGATTCATTGTTTCGGGATACATGTGATCTTCTGTGGGTTCCTACGGGTGGTGGTAAGACTGAGGCATATCTTGTTCTTGTTGCACTTGAAATGGGATATAGGCGACTTGATGCCATAAAACACGGGAAGTCCGGAGCAGGCGTTTCAGTAATCACAAGGTACACTCTTCGTTTATTGACCATACAGCAATTTCGTAGAAGCCTTTCGATGTTTACAGCTGCTGAATTTTTACGTGTTGAAAACGTAAATTCTAAAAAACCAATTGGGTGGAGGCCTGATCAATGTTCTAATGCCAACGATGTTTTGTGGGGTTCTACTCCGTTTTCCGTTGGAATGTGGGTTGGTGCAGGCGTTACTCCAAATAAATTGGAAGACATACCTCTGAGAACACCGCCATATAAAATTCCCCAAGCTTTAACAATTTTAAAAAATAATTCACAAGGCAATTCTACATCAGAACCTGCACAGATTTTAAATTGTCCCACATGTAAAAATATTTTAGCGATTTCAAGCAAGGGGTTTGATCCTAATGTTGAGATAACTATCAAATTAATTATCCAATCCACTTCAAAAGCATCGTCGCTTATTTCTGCAATGTCGACGTTTTCTAATTCTCAAATAACCCTTGTTAATTGTAGTATATCTGAAATTAATCCGGGTTATTTTGTCTTTGAAATAAGATTTAAAAATAAAACCCATACTAATTCCCGAACAATTAATGTTCTTTGGGATGATATTCGGGAGAATTTTAAAGTTCAAAAACTTGACACATCTCTACAGAGCACGTCGGCTGCGCGACCGGGTTATTTCTTTAAAAAATATAATTCATCAAATCACGGATATGACTTTGAGATTTTTTGTACAAACAGCTCATGCCCTTTGAATAAAAACTGGTTCGGAGGTTCTCCTATGGGTGGTGTTAATGACACATCCATCAATATGTCATCGATGACAAACACTTCCAATAATATCACGTTAAACGACGGTAACAAGTTGTTACAAGTTCAAAAATGCTTTATGACTGAAGATTTTGTTTCAGATAGAATCCCAATACCTGGAATGACTGTTGATGAGCAAGTTTATCAAAATTTGCCTACCATGGTTGTTGCAACTGTGGACAAGTTTGCTCGACTTCCGTTTGAACCACGTGCATCTGGATTGTTTGGCAATGTTGAATACTACCATATCCTACACGGATATTACAGACCTGAAGAAGAAGATGGCAAACCCAACAAATATTCAAAAACAGTAAAATCTGATACATACCGTAGACTAGAACTAAAAGAAATTCCAACCCGTCCAAACTTCATCATTCAGGACGAACTTCATCTTTTAGAAGGACCCCTTGGAAGTCTTACTGGATTGTATGAGACGTCTGTTGATTTTCTATCTCGTTCAAAACATAAAATAAAATACATTGCATCTACTGCAACAATCAAACGAGGTGATGATCAAGTAAAATCTCTTTTTGATAGAGAATTACAGGTATTCCCTCCAAACGGTGTGGATGTTGACGACAGATTCTTTATTTCTGAACGTAAAGAGCCTGAAAATCACCCGCTAGTTGAGAATGAAGATGGTCGTCTTTACTTTGGGGTCTTAGCCCCGGGAAAAGGAGCTCTGACTCCAATTGTAAGAATTTGGTCTAGACTTGCACAAACGGTCTATGAAAATAAAGCAGATCCTGACATTGATAGATTTTGGACCCTTGTAGGATACTTTAATGCAATTAGAGAATTAGGTGGTACCACGTCATTATATCGTCAAGATATTCCTCAGAGAATCAGAGAAATTTCCACATCTTCTAGAAACTTGTTTGACTCTGATAAGGTAGAGCTGTCTGGAAGAACCCCGTCTGATCATTTACCTTCGATTCTTGACACACTTGATACAAAATATCCTAAAGCTCCTGATGCTCTTTTTACAACATCCATGTTTGGTACTGGAATAGATATTCAAAGACTTGGATTGATGTTGGTAACTGGCCAACCTAAAACCACATCCTCATACATTCAATCTACTGGAAGGGTGGGAAGAAGAAAAGGTGCATTAGTTGTTGTATATTTTAGATCTACACGACCGCGAGATCTTAGTCATTATGAATATTTTATTCGACATCATGTACAAATTCATAGAACTGTTGAATCCCCGACAGTCTATCCGTTTTCTCCAACTGCCGTTGACAAGGCACTGGGTCCAAACCTTGTTGCAATGCTAAGAAACATGAGAAACCCTACAACCCCCTGGAACCGTAAAAACTCTTCACGCTCAATGAGAACTGCTTCTGGAGATCCTGAAATGGATGAGATTATGAATTTTGTCGAGGATCGTGTAAATCGTCAACCAGAAAAACGAAAACCAGAAGACATAACGAAAGAAATACTTGATAAACTTTCAAGCAATATTGCCACATGGCGCTCTATGGCAACAGATGAGCCAGAACTGCCCTACTGGACAATTGATAAAGAAAAACCTGCTGTAGTTTTGGGTGATCTAATTCATGAAAATGACGGTGCTGATGATGTAGTATTTTCTAATTCCCCACAATCACTTAGAGATCTTGAAGGCGAAACGGGGTTCGGAACATGACTCAAAAAATTAGACCTTCCCAATTCATTACCACTTATGGTCCTGGTTCAATTATTGAACTTCCTGAAGGACCTGTAATAATACCCCTTGCTGACGAGGGATTGTTTTTGGATAATAATACGTACGGGTTAAAAGTTTCAGACTATGCGATAAATGATCAACGAATGTCTAGAGGTGTTCTCAAAGAAGCAAAAATATTTCGATTACCTACTAATTCCGAATTGGGACCAGATATGGACAATGTAGCAATTTACAGAACCAAAAAATTCCCAGAATGGAATCTTTGTCTTAACAAAACATATCATCCTACCGGTACGGATATTCTTTATAATTATAAAATTAGTGGACAGCCAGCATGTCCTATTTGTGGAGTTATCCGTGATGGTTCTAGTCTTTCAAAGGGTTCTGCAATCAGATTTGTTTCAGTATGTAAAAACGGACATCTTGATGACGTCCAATGGTATGATTTAATTCATCAAGGAACCACCTGTTCAGAAACTAACAGTGTAATTAAGGAACTAAAAAACAAGAAATCCCTTTTGTGGAAAACTTCGGCAGGAACTGGATTGAGATATACCGATATTGAATGTCCAAGATGTGGCAAGTCTGAAAATCTTGGCAGTCTTTACTCCCGTGACATTAACTGCACTGCACGATTTCCTGAAACTGAAGGGTTGAAAGAGCCTCCATCCAGAAAATTCAATTGTAGTGTCAAGGGCAACATTATGCAAAGACAAGCTGCAAACATTAGAATCCCTGAAATCAAAACACTTCTCTCTGTGCAATCAGTAATGATGGATCTTAATTCCCAACTTGAAAATCCCTCAATAATAAATGCGATTATAACTACTCTCAAATTAATAGATCCTGAATTTAAGAAAAACAACACAAAAATTACCACTCAAGATCAGTTTGATCAATTTTTTGGTTGGATGGAAACTTTTAGTGTTGCCACAAAAATTATTAAAAAATTCAAGGACGAGTCTTTGGAAACATTAGTTCAACTGATGGATGATTTTGACAAACCAATACCTGTAGGTTATCATGATTTAATTTTAGATGAGTTTAATGAACTTCGCAAAGCCTCACTCTATGGTGCACCACCTTCAACACACCAATCAAAATCAAAAATTCTTTTTGAAGCTAAGAAAGGCAAGAACTTTCTTATTGGTAAAAATACATTTGTAGTCACGCCGATCAGCAAGCTGCAGACAATATCTGTTCAAACTGGATTTAAGCGAGATGATACTGGGGATGATTTGTTGCAATCCGATTCAAAATTGGTCAAGACCTCCTTTATTGACGATGCCAATATGGAGTGGTTTCCAGGTGTTTCATATACCGGCGAGGGAATTTTCATACGTCTTGATGGTGATGATGTTTTGAGCGGTATTCTGAACGGCGATGATGTAAAACAATGGTTGAAAACTCATCATGAAGAAACTACCTCTGGAAATGTGGATTACACTAGATATCTTTTTAGAGACTCTGAAAATTCTCGAGATGAATTACACCCTGGATTTGTTTGGTGGCACACACTGTCTCATTTATTGATCAGAATAATCAGTGAGGAGTCCGGTTATTCCTCCAGCTCAATTCGAGAAAGAATTTATTTTAAATATGAAGATGGAAAAATGAATGGCGGCATACTTCTTTACGCTGCACAACCTGGTGCTGAGGGGACTTTGGGTGGATTAATTGCACTGCTTTCACATTTTGAATCATTTTTAAAAACTGCATTTGAAAATTCTGCTATATGTTCGGCAGATCCTTTGTGTGCTGAAGATATTTTCAAACACAAAGATGTCAACGGAGCGTGCTGCTTTGGATGCCTTATGAATTCTGAAACGTCTTGCGAACATAGAAACATGTGGCTTGACAGAAACGTCCTAAACAGGTCACCTCCATGACAACAAAAATTCTAGCAACAGGAACCGATTTTATACAGTCTGGGAGGTTTGCACTGCCTGTACTTGGAACTGCATCCACAATTGAAAAAATCATGGAAAACCCTCACACATTGCGCATTTTAGCTTATTCCATTTCTTCCTACGCCGATAATTTTTTGGAATTATTACAAGAGGCTATTGAAAACCAAGTTGAAACAACACTGGTAATCAATGATTTGGATAATCAAGAATATCATGCAGTAAAAATACTAAAAGATTTGAACACATCTTATTCTAACTTCCATCTGGTTGATTTTAATCGGACAGGCAATGCTCAAATGGACAGCAAGACTTCTGGAACGTGCAATTTATGTGGAAAATCTTGGAATGTGGCTGAAACTATTTTTTTCCAGCAGGCAAATCAAAAAACCAATGCGCCCTTTTTGAGATGCAAGGACAAAAACTGTTTCAAATCTAATAGAGGAAACATGTCTCCAAAAAAAATATTGCATGCAAAGGTAATAGTAGTTGATGAATACCGTGATACTGCAAAAGCCATAGTTGGCTCTGCAAATTTTTCATGGGGTGGACTGGCAAATCATTATGAAGTTGGGACATATGTTGAAGGGGAACAGGCCAAGACCTCCTGTAAAGTGCATGCACCATACATGCAGTCTGAACTGCATCTAAAGCGGAAACTGGTGGTTCAATATCTCCCTTCAAAAGGGAGTTGATTATATTTTGAAGTAGTGGTCCATGGCTAACACCATATCCAGTTTCTACATCCTGAGAATATTGCTCTGCAACAGTATCATCTTCTGCAGTAGATTCAACAAACTCCCAAGTCTCAACCTTATTAAGAGCAATACCACCAATTAGAACCATGCCTTTTTCACCAACTACTGACAATGATGCTTCAAAATCCTCTGGTCGAGCAGCAGTTGTGGCTTCAATTGTACCAAGCGCACCATTTTCAAACTTCATTATTGCAACAAGCGTATCTTCTGCTTCTAAATTATTTAATCGATTTGTAATAGTCGAGGTTAAAGAGTCAATTGGCCCTAACAGCCAATTAATTGCATCAACATGATGGATTGCTTGTTGATTGATAACCCCCCCATCTTGCGCCCAGGTTCCGTGCCACCCATCTTCATAGTAATCTTGATATCTACACCATCTAAGGCGAATAGTTGCCGTTACTATCTTACCGAAGCGTTTTTGTTTAATTGCTCTTTCAAGGGCACGGATGGCAGGATTAAGACGATTTTGGAATGCAACTCCATACATAAGCTCCTTAGACTTTGCAATTTTTTCAAGTTCAATGGCCTGATTTGGCAGCATTGTCACTGGTTTCTCAACTAAAACATTGCAATTGTGTTCAAGTGCTGTTTTGGTATGCTGATAATGCAATCCAGACGGAGTCAGAATTAATACTAAATCGGGACGACTAGCTTTTAACATCTCATCAAAACTATCGAATGCTTTCGTATCAAAATGTGTTGCAAAAGAATTTGAGCGCTCAGATATTAAATCAAAAAATCCAACTATTTTCCAATTTGAAACAACGCCAGAGTCAAGTATTTTTTTATAGTGCTGTGCCACTCTACCACAACCAATAACTGCTATTTTTATAGGTTTTGTCATGTTATTTATTAAACAGTTTTTTCATTATATAATTTCCACAACTGTTTAATGGAATTAACAGAAATATTATCAAGATCATTACGGATTGTAATTGCCGAAAAAGGATTGTAAATTTCATACATGCCAATTTTTCCATCTAAAACGCTTTTATTTCTAACTGATTCAGGATGGGTTACACAACAGATCCCAAGCATGCCAATAAGTGCACGTGATTTTTTTAAAGAGCTAGGCATAAACGAATCTTCTTCAGTATTTAATAACTTGGCATTATCATCAGTTTGAATCCAGACACTACGTCTTTCTTGAATTGCAGCCATAATCGTATCCTGCCCTTTAAAAACCAATTGTTCAATCATTTCATCAATCAAGTGCTCATTTCGGAGTGGGTATATTTCTTCTAACAATACAACTACATCATAATGCTTACTACTATCCTCTAATTTATCTAAAGTATATTTCACAACTTCAAAAATATCTACGTAATCGTCTGATAGTCCAGGTGGCCTTATAAAAGGAACTTCTGCACCACAATTACTTGCAATTTCTGCCGTTTCTTTATTGTCAGTTGCAACAACAATCTCGGTGATATATTTTGATTTTTTTGCGACACCTATTGTTACCTCTAATAGTGAAGAATTTCCAAAACTATGTGTTCTGCCGCGAATAGGTATAACTGCAAGAATTTCTAAATCTCCAGGCGATTGATGGTGGTTGGTTGATGTTTGTAAGCTCGGAAGTGATTCTAATATACGCACAACATTTTTAGCTCTATCAGGATTTAAATCCTGATGAATGCCATGCCAATGATAAACGCTCGCATTTGGCTCATAAATGATTTTCAAACCACTGTTAATTACCTGTTCACCCCAAACCCTGTCTTCTATATTTGTTAAACTTTCATCAAATGGAAATCTATCCCAGACATCTCTTCTAAAAGCACTATTAGCATTATGAAAAAATGAGTCTTTAATTTGAACCTTCTTGTCTAGTCCAAACACCGTTATCAAATCACGCTTATCAATGTCACTAGAGAATGAAAGAGGTTCTTGTCTACCGTAGATTCCAGCAACCTCTGTATTATTTAAATCTTCAATTAGATTTTCAATCCAAGAATCATTTACAGGTATACAGTGCGCTGACAAACAAACAATATATTCACCAGTAGATGCACGTATTCCATCATTAATTGCCTTCCCCGGAATAAAATCATCTATTGTAATCAACTTAATAGGGAATTGCTTAGCACGTTCTATTGTTCTATCTGTTGAATTATTATCAACAATAATAACTTCAATATTTTTGTAACTTTGTCGAAAAACGGAACGTAAGCAACATGCAACCCACCTCTCTTCGTTTTTAGTTCGAATTATTATTGATACTAGCTTACCCATAACACTCCTAATTAATATTAGCCATTTTTCTAAATTTCTTATTATCATCAACAAGCTCCTGGTAATTACCACTGGCAACAACTTGTCCCTTGTCAAGCAAGTAAATTACATCGCACTCTTTAAGAGTTGTCAATCGATGTGCAATGATGATGATGGTTTTTTTATGTGATAGTCCATGGATAGACTCCATAATGGTGTTCTCAGTAGCACCATCAAGTGAGCTTGTTGCCTCATCAAGTATTAAAACCTCAGGATTGTGGTAAAGAGCTCTAGCAATACCAATTCTTTGTAACTGCCCACCACTCAAACGTACTCCTCTCTCACCAACACTGGTACTATAATCGTCCTCCAAAGTTAAAATAAAATCATGTAAATCTGCCATTTTTGCAGCATCAACAACACGTTTTTTATCAATTTTATCGCTGGCAATGGAAAAAGCAATATTTTTTTCAATAGAGTCATCTATAAGAAAAATTGACTGTGGCACATAGCCTATTTTTTTTTGCCAAGATTGTAAATTTTTTTGGTCTATTTGAGTGGAGTCAACAAAAATAGAGCCCTTATCAGGAGTCAACAGTCCTAATAAAATGTCAATTAATGTCGTCTTTCCAGAGCCTGTAGTGCCAACAAATCCAATAGTGTCATTACGAGTAATGGATAAGTTAATTTCATTCAATATAGATTTATTCCCGTCATAAGAGAAATGAACATCTTTGATACTAATTTTCTCTTTGAAGTCTATTTTTTCACTATAACCTTGCACCTGTTCTTTGTATTTATTCTCTTTCAGGTCATTTGCCAAAACACTAAATATTGGCAAATTAAACTTTAAATTTGTTAGATCGCCATAAATACCTTGTATAGCTGGCAATAGTCGATAACCTGCCATAGCATAAACGGATGTTAAGGTGATAACTTCAGACTCAGTTTTTCCTGCTATAAGCATAGAGATAATAATCGCAATAATTCCACCAAAAGCAATCACCTCAATGAAATAACGAGGTATTGATGCTATAAGTGCCCTGATGGCATAATTTTTAGCATATAAGTTTGATTGTATATCAAATAAATCTATAAAAATATTCTCACTACC
>LWDU01036359.1_pt1 | contig 10183 bp, 8 predicted proteins | sample 727161 | NCBI WGS metagenome assembly LWDU01 (sample SAMN04566230, study PRJNA314399) | hydrothermal vent metagenome | isolation source: deep sea hydrothermal plume seawater | place: Mexico: Gulf of California, Guaymas Basin | collected 2004-07-11 | reverse complement strand
TGGAAGTTGGAAGTTGGAAGTTGGAAGTTGGAAGTTGGAAGTTGGAAGTTGGAAAGAGCGGTCGATTGGCCAACGCCCATTCTCTACTGCCTCCACTCTATTCCCGCAGAAGTTGCTTGATTTCTTTCACAATATCTTCGACGTGCGGCACGACGGCGGCTTCCAGCGTTGGGCTGTACGGTGTTGGGGTGAAGGCGCCGTTGAGTCGTTTGATTGGTGCGTCCAGTTCATCGAATCCCTGGTCCACGATGCGTGCTGCAATTTCTGCTCCCACGCTGCACGGTTGGAAGGCTTCATCCACGATCAGCAATCGACCGGTTTTCGCGACTGATGTCAGGATGGTGTCGGTGTCCAGCGGTGACACAGTCCGCGGGTCGATAACTTCCACGGAGACTCCATCCGCCTCCATTTGTTCGGCCGCTTGCAGAACTTTGTGCACCATCAGCGCGATGCCCACGACGGTGATGTCTGTGCCTTCCCGCATCACGGATGCTTTGCCGAATTCGATCTCGTACGGCTCTTCCGGAACCGCGGCTTTCATACCGTACAGTTCGCGATGTTCCAGAAACAGAACCGGGTCCTGACATCGCAGAGCGTGGTGAAACAGTCCTTTGGCGTCGTAGGGTGTCGACGGCACCACGACTCGCAGCCCGGGAATGTGCGAGTAGATCGAATGATAGCTGCCGGAGTGGTGCGTCGCTGCGGAATGGCCGATACCGATACAGCCTCGTAAAAGTACGGGCATCTTCAGCCGACCGGCGGACATATACTGCATCTTTGCGATCTGATTAATCATTTCACCGAATGCGTCATTGATGAAATCGATGAACATAAAGTCAATGATCGGTCGAGCATCTGTCATCGCCGCACCGCAGGCAAGGCCGACAAACCCTCGTTCGCAGATCGGAGTATCACACAGCCTTTCCGCTCCGTATTTGTCGTACAGTCCCGTGGTTGTGGCGAAGTTACCGCCGCGAGCGCCGATGCCTTCACCCATGACAAAGATGGCAGGGTTGTGCTGCATTTCGTAGTCCAGCGCCTCATGCGTTGCAGCGATATAGTTGATCTGTCGAGTTCCCGGTTCCGGTGCGGCCGGAACGTTGGGCGACTCTTCGAAATAAACGTGCGATGCGGCGGTGGCGGCTTCGGGCCATGCCGCCTGTTCGGCGGATTTGCTGTCCGCAAGAACCTGCGTTTTAACTTCGGTTTCGATGGCGAAAAGTTCTTCTTCTGTGACAATGCCTTCACCGATCACGCGTTCGGCGAGTCGGCGGATTGGACATTTTTCACGCCACTCGGCGACATCTTCACGAGTACGGTACGAGTAGTCACCCATGCCTTCCGCGTGCGCGCGAGTACGGTAGGTTTTGCATTCAATCAGAGTTGCGCCGCCGCCGGAACGCGCTCGTTCAATGGCTTCGCGTGCCGTTTCGTAGATGCCCAGGACATCATTGCCATCGACTTCGAATCCCGGCAGACCGTAGTTGGCGGCTCGACGACCCACATCCGGAATTCCGCTTGAATATTCAAAAGCGACTTCCGTGGCGAACTGATTGTTTTCACAGATCAACAGTACCGGCAGGTTCCAGATGCTGGCCATATTGCAGCCTTCATGAAACGCACCGTTGTTGACGGCTCCGTCTCCGAAAAATGCCACCGAGACCTGATCTGTTCCCCGAATTCGTGCGCTGTAACCTCCGCCGCAGGCCTGCAGTACACACGCTCCCACAATACCGCTGGTACCCATCAGCCCGATCTCCGGCGCAAACAGATGCATGCTGCCGCCGCGTCCCTGCGACACACCGGACTCGCGGCCAAACAGTTCAGCGATCAGAGACGCCGGCTTCACTCCCTTCGCCAGAGCGTGCCCATGTCCCCGGTGCGGGCTGAACACAGCGTCCTCACCCGTCAGATGCGCGCACACACCCGTTGCGATGGCTTCTTCACCTACATAAGTGTGGCACGCGCCCAGCACCAGTCCCTTCTGATGACACCGCGCGAGTTGTTCTTCGGTCTGGCGAATCACCTGCATGGTTCGATACAGAGAAAGGACAGTGGATCGGTCCAGTGTGGATTTCGTTTGTGCTGTGTTCATAAGTTCTTAAGAGGCAGTAAGGAATCGGCAGTAGGCAGTCGATTGTCGGCGGCATTGTCCGCCCCGTTCGAACGCCTACCCCCTTTTTGTTTCCAGGGATCGGATGAGTGACCGTAGCATGCGGCCGATCTTGTCGGCTGTTTGCAGCAACGGCTCAGTGTCTTCGGACTGTGCCAGCTTGACTTCGGTTGAGAGAATCAAATGCGTTTCAAGTTCTTTCAGACTTCCTTGCGCGATGCGAAGAAAACGGACGTAATCGCCCTTACTTTCGCGTCCGCAACCTTTTGCAATATTCGCAGGAACGCTTGCGGCGGCCCGCCGAATCTGCGACGTCATTCTATAAGTATCTTCGTGTGGAAACTCTCGCGTCAGGAAGTAACACTGTTTAGCGAGACCCATAGAGTTCTGCCAGACTCACAGATCGCGATACGATTGGATCGTCATCAGAATACATTCCTGAATACGCAATTTGGAATCGAAAGCAGGCAGTGAGTATCCGACTTGATTCCTGACTGCCTACTCCCGACTGCCTACTCTCCTCTTGTTGCCTGTAAACGACTGTACCGGTGCGTTCGCGTGTCCTGGTGTGCCCCCGGCATTCATGGCCATGTTGCCACCATCCATCGGGATGATGGCTCCTGTAATCCATTTTGAGGCGTCCGATGCCAGCAGCACTGACAGCCCCCTGATATCGGTCGGCGTTCCCATGCGACCGGCGGGAATTCCGCTCAGAAACTGTGATTGCAGATTGGGATCCTGTTCCATACGCGCGATCAAACTGGGATTTGTTACCTGTGCCGGTGTCACGCAGTTCACGCGCACGCCCCTGTGGCTCCATTCTGTGCTGAGTTCGCGAGTCATCTGCAGGACAGCTCCCATCGCCATGCTGTAGGCGATATGTCCTCGACCCAAAGCTGTGCTGCTGGCCAGCGATCCGATATTCATGATCGAGCCGCGGCTCTGGTTGAGCATGCGCCGCCCCGCCTGCTGACACATCGCGAATCTTCCGACCACAAGGTTCTGAAACACTCGGTGCAGATCTTCAATCGACAGGTCTTCCGGTTCCGACAGACAGCCGTCGCCGGCAATGTTACCCAGAAAATCGACTCGACCGAATTCTGCATCGACCTGCTTGAACAGTTCAGCAATAGCATCCGGATCGGAAACATTAGTATCGGCAACAAGCACGTTGCGTCCCAGTGATCGGATCGTCTCGGCAGTCGCTTCTGCTCCTTCCGCGTTTCGGTCCACCAGCGCGACGTCGGCACCGTGCTCGGCCACCGCCACGGCTGTGGCCTGTCCCAGCCCCTGAGCAGCTCCGGAGACAACGGCGACTTTGCCGGAAAGATCAAACATCGGTTGAGTCACTCTTGAATTCCTCAGCCTGTAATCAAGGGAAGGATTTTGGCACAGAACACCAGCGCAGCCATGCCGCAATAGAAAATTCCGCACGCACAAATGCCAGCCTGGTTGTACCACTTCGGGCGCAGCGGCTGTGGCAGCAGATTTCGATTCAGCCACAACACGTGAAACGCCGTCACGCCCAGCGCTACGTTGTTCAGATTCGCAATGACCAGAACCATCATCCGCGGGGCATCGCCAAACGTCAGAAAGATCGTCGCCGAAATGAATGACCAAACGACATAGCAGGCCAGAATCGTGTAATAGATCCGGCTGGCCTGATGTGGCTTCAGGCGATTGCGGATTTTTTCGTTGGACGACCAGATGATGTCCGTCCAGCGGCGAGCAACGTCATCCACGATCGACATCTGACTGGGCAGGAACACCATTAATCCGACAAACAGCGTGGCCATCCACAGTAACTGTCGAGTCGCGTCACTGATGCCTGGCGCGTGGCGAATGCCGTCGGCGGAAATCAGCGCCTGCGAATACGGAACGTCCTGGCCGAACATCGTTGAGCTGGAAGCGAATTCGATTGACAGTAACGCGGGCAGTGCCATTCCCATCATACAGCCTGGCATCCAGATGAGAAACTGATCCGTCAGGATGTACTTCCACCAGCCCTTCCACTTGCGCAGATTATCCTCATTGATTTCGAACACCTTTCCAATGTGGCTCAGCGACACGTTTCGGCCGCCGACGGCACTGGCGATCGCTCCCACCTGACTGCCCATCCCCCAGCCCTTGTCACGGACAAAGTTGCTGTAGGTGGAATTGCTAAGTCCGCCTCCGCCCGCGTAACCTGCGAACGCACCAAGCACGGCGATGCTGGTCATGGCCACGATCGGAAACTCTCCGTGCTCAAGAAAATGAGTGAAGGCGTTGACGACTTTTTCGCCTCCCTGTCCATCATCAACCGGCACGTTGCCAAACTTCAGAAAGCCGCTGAAGACGTCGATCCAGCCCTGCGCGCTGACGAAGAAGATGCCAATAAACAGGCAGAATCCCAGCACGATAAAGACTTTGGCTGTCATCACAATCTGCAGCATGTTGTAGACCTTGCCCCCCACCAGTACCGGCAGGACGACCAGAGCAAGGCACAGATAGGCGATCGTATTGACCAGCACGGCGTCGTCGGCGGTGGGTGGGCGGTCCAGATATATCGAAGTGATCAGCACGGCTGCATTCGTGGACAGGCCGGGGATCAGTGACCCCAGACTCAGCAGCAGCGCAATGCTCATCCAGAATCCGGGGCCTGGCCGAGTTCGCATGAATCCGGTGAACACAGGTTCGCCGGTGTAGAGCGCGTAACGACCGCATTCGACGTTGTAGAACACTTGGCACAGAATAGCGACGGTGGCTATCCACATCAGGCCACCCCCGTACTTCGCGGTGATGGCCGGCCCGAACAGCCATTCGCCGCCACCGATCTGGATGCCGCACATCACGATTCCCGGACCGATAAAGCCCGTCAGATTGCGCAGCCCCAGCGGTTTCGGTTCCGGAAGTTCGGCCACTTCCCATGTGGGCAGACAGGTTTTCGGGAGTTGTTCCGTGGTCATTGGCTTATCAATACAACACAATCGCGCGGCCGGGACCGCCGTGACAATCTCGAATTTTCACCGCGGCAAACAGAAAGTAAGCGTCTTCGTTACGGGGAATGCTGTCCACGTTGTGCAGAAACTCCACGCCCACCATGTTGTGGCTGCCCAGCGCCCAGTATGTCATGAGGGCTTTCCGGGGATCGACTCCGCCCAGATCCGGAGCATCCGTGGTGACACAACGAACGCCCTTGCTTTTCAGGTAGACGATGGCGTCCGGGCCGATCGCAGGCCATCCTTCGCTGGTGCCCTGCAGAGGATCTGACCAGACGCCGGAGTCATCGGGCTGTAGTTGCAGATGTCTGTCCAGATGTCCGGTGTGCAACAACACGATGTCGCCCGGCTTGATATCTCCATCGGCTTGCTCCGCCGTCTGGATATCCGTCACTTTAATTTCCGGCGAAGTGGGCCATGATTTCTGTGCAGTGCTGCCAACCAGTGAACGCACATCGATGACGCGTACAGGTCCGCACGTCCACTGCAGTGGTACCTGTTCCGTGGTCATGTTGCTGGTGCCGCGCGGGCCGTATTTGGTTTCATATTCCTCCAGCCAGCCCCGAACCTCAGGAGCATAGGCGGGTTTTTCGCCGTCTGCAGGTAACGCGAACGATGGTGGTACCAGGTGCGTACCGGCCATCGAATCCATCAGGTGCGTGTGATGCCACATGTCCAGATATTCGGAGTACAGGAAGTCGACTTTAAGATACACCTGTCGATGGTTGCCTGTGCCATGTCCGGGGGAAGTCAGTGGAAGTTTCGGCGACAACGTGGGCGACAGGTCAACCGCGCGTTTGTCGCGGCAGGACTCGATCAAGCGTCGTGGCAATTCACCGCCGGCAATGGCGAAGGCTCGGCCTTCGCTGTATGGCCCGTTTTCGTGCTTTGGAGCCAGTTGACAATAGAAGGCCCCGGTGGACGGCACTGTGCCCAGTCCGGTTGCTCCTTCCGTCCAGATCATGCCGTGCTTCAGACCCGCGTAGTGTGTTGGTTCTGCCAGGTCAGGCAGTGGTCCCATGCTGGCACTGTCTGTGCCGAGTGTCATGACGCCGCGCGATGCGAGCAGTTCCATGCAGTCGGGGTCGGGGTCGGGATAGCCCGGCGCCTTGCGGTCCAGCGCGTCGGCGACGTAACGGCGACCCTCAGGAAACGGTTGGTAATACCTGTCCGAATAGTCGCTGCGAAACAGCACAACATCACCGAACCGGACTTTGCGATGTTGCTTTTCAAATCGTTCCACATGCTGGCGCTGTACCAGGGGGCTGACTCCTTTGGCGGCTTTGTCCAGCAGGTCGCGGACATCCACAACGCAGGCTTCACCGCCGAATTGCCAGGGTTTGATTTTGTCGGTGTAGGCCAGTCCCAGTTCGCCGGACTTGGGGCGATTCAAGTCAGGGCGGGCGACCGAATGCGGCGGCACGTCCAGTTGTGTACCTGTGTTTCCGTCAATCAGCAGCACGTCGATGTTGTATGCACTGTTCGGGCCGATTGTCCGTTGATGAGTAATCTGAAAACGCGGAAAGGGATTCGACGGCCACGTCGCGGGGTACTCAGGCGCGACCAGCAGCGAGCAGTCAAGGAATCGAGGTTCGTCGGCAGTCAGGGCAGGGCACCCGCAACAGGCAATCGGCAATAGGGAGTAGAACAAACGCAGGTTTATTGTTGTCCTTGCTGATTTTGGCACCTTGATCTCCCTGTGATTATTGTTCCCACTGCCCACTGCCCACTGCCCACTGCGGATTCGCTACTGCCTGCTTCCCGCGTTCTGCGACACTCCGTTGACGATGTTCGGCAGGCTCTCGCCGAGCAGACCTGCGACCGCAACCCGTGCTGCGGTTTCACGTAACGTGCGAACAGCTTTCGGGCTGGCCGATGCGATATGAGAGGACACGATGACGTTGTTCATCTGCAGCAGTGAACTGTCGCCGGGCAGCGGTTCGGTGTCGAAAACATCGAGCGCCGCGGCCGAAATGTGACCGCTTTGCAGAGCCTCGGTCAGAGCCTGTAATTCCACCAGGTCGCCTCGTCCGACGTTGATCAGTACCGCTCCCTTCTTCATGCTGGCCAGCGACTGTTTGTTGATGATGCCGCGAGTCTGTTCGCTGGACGGACAGTGCAGAGTGACGATGTCACTTTCGGCCAGTAACTGCTCAAGTCCAGCAAGCGAGCAGCCATGTGCGGCAGCGTCGTCGGCCGAGACGACCGGGTCGAATGCCAGCAGTCGGCATTTGAAGGCCCGCAGTCGGTCTGCCACAGCTTTCCCGATTCGCCCGAGACCAATGATGCCAACCGTCTGATCGGGCAGCGCACGCATTTGCTCCAGCGGAACTCCCAGCCCCCATTGTCCCCGCACCATATGTTCGCAGTTTGCGCGCAGGCAGCGCGTGCATGACAGCATGAAGGCCAGTGTGTGGTCGGCAACCTCGTCAATGCAGAATTCGGGAATGTTGCAGACGGGTATGTTTTTCTCACGAGCCGCGTCGCAGGCTACGTTGTCAAAACCGATGCCGTATCGCACGATCACGCGCGCTTTCTGCATGGCCGCGATGACGTCTGTACTGACTGGAGCGAACTGAGTGATGACGGCGTCCGCATCAGCGACCAGTGGAATCAGCGCATCAGGCGTTTTGCATTGCCCGCTGACGATTTCACAATCGGCGGACTGCAGGATCTTCTGCTCGATGTCCAGCGAGGGAAACGTGTAGTCAGTAATTGCCACCTTGAACATACGTTGCTCCGATATCCACAGCATCTTGACAAGATCTGATTGTCTGATAATCTAAATCCTTGACGGGCGGCAATCAAGCCGACGGCAACATTACTTCTTTCACGGACAGGATGCTGCGTCGTTGTTGGTTTAAACAAGGCGACTCCGGATAATGCGTCGCCTGCATCTGGCCGCAGCTTTAATGGACCGTCAAACACGGCGGAGAACCCAATGCTAGAGACTCTGCCCAAGCGCAAGATTCGTGATGTGATCGCCGAGCGACTTAAGTCGCACATTGTTTCCGAAGGCCTTGTGCCGGGCGACAGGCTGCCGAACGAAACGGAACTGGCCGAACAGTTCGGTGTCAGTCGGCTGAGTCTGCGTGAAGCAACAAAGGCGCTGGAATTTCTGGGCATTGTTGAGTCCCGCACCGGTGTTGGCCTGTCGGTCGGTCATATCGACATGGATCGAGTGACCAGTCATCTCGGGTTTCACCCGGCACTGCATCAGGCTGATCCGTTGCCACTGATTGATTCACGCATCGTTATCGAAACAGGCGTGCTGCCCCACGTTGCCAAACGGATGGCAGAGGATCCGTCCATTCACGAGAATCTTCAGGGAATCGTCGATCGATTCCGATCGGCCCGCAAACTTCAGCAGTGGATTGATCTGGACATCGAATTTCATCGAACATTGCTGGACGCCAGCGGGCTGTCGCCATTGGTTGCCTTCAGCGATCTGCTGCAGGTGTTCTTTCGGCAGTTTCGTGACAGTGTGAAGACAGCCGAATGGAAGTCGGGCATTGCCAGCCATCAGCGCATTGTCGATTGTCTGCAGGATGGTGACGTTGAAAACGCCGTCGCTGAATTGCGCGACCACATTGGCAGCCACAAGCGACGAATGAAGGTGCAGAAATGAGTAGGTTTCGTATGGCGCGGAGGCTCGACGGCGGGCTCTGCCAGCGAGCGGCGACGCTGTTGCTGGCGGCTTTGTTTTGCACGGGCGGCCTGACACCAGCTGACGAACTGGACTCTGCTGCCGCCGATGTTCACTTTCAGAAATCAATTCGACCGCTGTTGGAACGTTACTGCTTTGAGTGTCATGCGGACAGTGTGACAGAAGCGGAGATCGATCTGGGCGCCATCAGGACGCTGCCTCAGGCTCGCAGAAATGTACCGGCGTGGCTGAAAGTCCGCGAGATGTTCGGTACACAACAAATGCCGCCGAAGGATTCCAGGCAACCCACTGACGCAGAACTCGCACTGCTGCAGAACTGGGTCCGCGATTTTCTGGCAGCAGAAGCGAAAGCTCAGGCCGGTGATCCTGGTCCGGTCGTACTCAGGCGGCTGAGCAATGCGGAATACACCTACACGATTCGTGATCTGACCGGAGTGTCGTCGCTGGATCCCGCGCACGAGTTTCCTGTTGACGGAGCGGCTGGCGAAGGTTTTACGAACGTCGGCAGTGGGCTGGTGATGTCGCCGTCGCTGGTTCAGAAATACCTGGATGCGGCCAAGGAGATTTCACTGCATGCCGCGTTCTATCCGGATGGTGTTCGTTTCACGCCCTTCAAATCCCGGCGTGACAACACAGACGATCTGATGGCCAGAATTCGCGAGTTCTATGGACGTTACACGACGGACAGCAACGGCACTCCGGTGAATCTGCAGGGTATCAAGTTTGAAACGAATCAGGGCGGAGTGTTGCCGGTTGCTGAATACATCGCGGCAACAGTGACGGAACGAGATGCAATTCGAACCGGCAGGAAAACAGTGGCTGACGTTGCCCGCGAACAGGGACTCAGTCCGAGTTATCTGGCAACATTGTGGCGAGTTCTTAACGACACAGAAGACGCTGACTCCTTTCTGCTGCAGCAACTGCGTGACCGCTGGCAACGCGCCGTGGACGACGATGTTGCTCGTCTGGGCAGCCGCTGTTATGGAAGTTCAACGTCGTTGGTCACCTGGGTCGCGAGGGTGCGCCGCAGTCGTGGATGGAACCCATTGTGCCCGTGATGGAGCGACAGGAATTTCGCCTTAAGCTGCCGACCGCTGTGAACGGCAAAGACGCTATTGTCTACCTGTCGGCAGGCGATGCTGGCGACGGCAATCAAAATGACTTTGTGCTGTGGCGCGACATGCGGCTGGAAGCGTCTGGGCAGCCAACGATCAACCTCCGCGATGCTCGCGGTACTTTCGCCCGCGTTCAGCAACTACGTCATGAAGTACTGACCGATACGACCAAGTACCTTGCGGCGGCTGCCGACCTGACCGAAGACGCGGATGTTACTCAGATTGCCGAGAAGCATGCTGTTAAGTCTGAGCTGTTGCAGGCGTGGCTGAACTACCTTGCGATTGGCGGTGCGGTCGAAGTTCAGGGGCG
>LWDU01034479.1_pt1 | contig 10188 bp, 10 predicted proteins | sample 727161 | NCBI WGS metagenome assembly LWDU01 (sample SAMN04566230, study PRJNA314399) | hydrothermal vent metagenome | isolation source: deep sea hydrothermal plume seawater | place: Mexico: Gulf of California, Guaymas Basin | collected 2004-07-11 | reverse complement strand
GCAATGAGTAATATATCAAATAACTCCACAGTAACGATTGTTGGAGACCCTAATCAATCTATATATGGATTTAGAGGCTCAGATTCTAGACTCTTTAAAACCGCGCAATCTTATACAAAAAAATATTTTAACTCTATAGATTTAAAATTAAATGAATCAAGAAGATCAAGTAAACAGATAACAGACTATGTAAAAAAAATATTTACAAATGAAAAAAATTTTTCAACAAGTATTGAAGAAAAAGGGTTAGTAGAAATAAATACACTTCTAAATAATAACAATGATAATTCAGCATATATTCTTGAATCTGAAGCCATTTCTAGCAATATAAAAAAATTAATAAGAGATGATAATATTAAATATAAAGATATATTGATTTTAACAAATTGAGGAAACATTAGTTAAAAATTCTATACCAGTTTCTACAAATTATAATAAATCATTTTTAACAACTCCTGAAATTAATGATTTATACTATCTGCTAAAATATTTAATTATAAATGAAGAAGATGAAAGAAATTTATTTTTATTGTTATTATCACCTATATTTGGATACTCAATAAATGAAATAAATAATAAAAATATTAAATTTATGGATTTAAATAAATTTATAATTAAAAGCAAACATAATAAAAATATAATTGTGTGGAAAAATCTTGTTCGAAAAATACCAATTCATGATCTTCTTGATAAGATATATCATGATATAAAAATTGAGCAACTATATGAGACAGAAAATTCTCTTAAAAATTATAATATTAAAAATAATTTTTTAAATTTTCTAAATTTAAGTTTAAATATTAATAACGGAAGATATTTAACACCTTTCAAGTTTCTTTATGAAATTGAAAGATTAAAAAATGATACCACCTTGATAAATAACTCTTACTTAATTGATTCAGTAAATATATTAACTATTCACAGCGCAAAGGGCTTAGAATCTAAAGTGGTTTTCCTTGCTCAAACATATCATAGTAATACTTATAGAAAAAATTTAGATATATTGCCATCTTTTAATAAAGATTTATCATGTAGAGATATATATTTATATTTATCAATTTTTAAACATAATAAAATTATTGAAGATAATTTTATTGATTCATCTGCAAGGATGCAAAAGGAAGAAAGTAACTTATTATACGTTGCTTTGACTAGAGCAAAAAAAATATTAATAATTAATGGATTTCAAAAAAAGAAAGACTGTTGGTTTAATAATTTATCTAGTTCTTAATCATCTGTATGACTTCTTCAGGACTTAAATATCCCTCTATTAAACTTCCATCTGCTAAAAACATTGATGGTGTTGAGCTTACACCTATACTACTTATAAGTTTTTGATGTTCTTCTATTGGATTTTTGCAGATTTGTTTATCTATAGATTTCTCTTCTTTTAACAAAGTGAAAGCATTGTTTCTATCCTTAGCACACCAGGCTGATATAACTCTTTTTTTTGTACTTGTCTTTACAGAAAAAACTAAGTACCTTACTTTTATACCATTATCTACATACTTTTGAATATCCTTATGAAATTTTCTACAGTAAGGACAGTCAATATCAGTAATTACATTTATGAAATATTTTTCACTTTTACCGTATACAAAAAGTTTTGAGTCAGGGATAGAATTTAATAAATTTTTTCTCCCTTCAGCTGCTGATAATTCTGTAATATTTTTAAAATAATATCCATTTTGATCATCATTTTTAATAATTTCCTGTAGATTGCCACTTTCAATTATAAATCTAGCGTCGTCTGTAATATATATTATTTCACCTCCATAAACTATTTCATAAATATTACTTATTGGTGATTTCCTTATTTTATCAAACTTATAAGTAGGAATTATTTCTAGAAGTTTTTTTTCAAGAAATTTAATTTTAGGATCATTTGTATTTTCTTCAGCAAATATTTGATTTGAATAAGTGAGTGAAAAAAATAAAGTAGCTAATATAGCTATTAGGCTCGCGGATGATTTTTGCAATGTATCTCCTTTAATTCATTTTTTGCGATATGGGTATACAATTGTGTAGTAGCCAAATCATTATGCCCTAACAATATTTGAACAACTCTTAAATCAGCTCCATTGTTAATCATATGAGTTGCAAATGCATGTCTTAATGTATGCGGAGATAAATGCTCATGTATCCCGACTTTTGTAGCATATTTTTTAATTATATTCCAAAAAGACTGTCGCGTCATTTCTTTTCCGCGATTTGTTAAAAATAATGAATCAGTTTTTTTGTTAATTGTAAAATCAGATCTATATTCATCAACATACTTTTTAAGAAAAGATATAGCATAATCATTTATAGGAATAATTCTTTCCTTACTTCCTTTTCCTATGACTCTTAGAAAACTGCTTTCCATCATAACCTGTGATAATTTTAAATTAACTAATTCTGAAACTCTAAGACCACAAGCATATAATAATTCTAACATTGCCTTATCTCTAACACCTATTCTATTTATTAAGCTAGGCGCAGAAAGTAATTTGTCAACACTATCTACATCCAAAGTATGAGGTAATGACTTAGTTTTTTTTGGGCTTTCTATATCCTCGGATGGGTTTTTTTTAATAATATTATGAGAAAGTAAATATAGGAAAAATTTTTTTAAAGAAGAAATAAGTCTCATATTACTTCTTGATGAAATTCCTTTAGAAAACCTTATTGAAACAAAAAAATTTATATCAGACTGTTCTACACTTGTTAACAAAATATTATGTTTTTGCAAATATGCTAAAAAACCCTTTATATCATACTCATATGAAATTAAAGTGTTTTTTGATAATCCTTGCTCAGCCCAAATATTATCAAGAAAACTATCTAAATAATCATTGTGTAATGTATTTTTCATGATTCTAATAATATAATAATTGAATTAGAAGCCCATTACAACGAGGAGTTACTATGAATTATGTGTCTTTTTTAAGGAGAATAATGTCTATGTTATATGATTTTATGCTTATATTTGCAGTATTGATGGCTATGTCTATACCTTTTTATGGCTTTGTAGTTGAAGAAAATTTAATACTAAAATTATCATTGCAATTATACTTTTATTCAATTATACAATTTTTCTTCGTTTGGTTTTGGGTAAATGACGGAGGAACCTTAGGAATGAAGACATGGAAAATTAAAATTATTAACAATAATGGTAATAACATTTCATATAAACAAGCATTAATAAGATTTAATGTAGCTATAATTTCATTAATAATTTTTGGGTTAGGTTTTATGATGGCTATATTTAATAAAGAAAAAAAATGCTTGCACGATATTATTTCGAAAACAATTTTAATAAAGTATTAAGTCCATAAAACCTATATATAATATAAAAACTTAAGCCTAGCAAAATAAAAATTGGAAGAAATGATCCTACTACCGGAGGAATATCTAAAATTATAGACAATTTACTTATTGTCTGATTGAATAAAAACAATGTTATACCAACTAACATTCCTATAAATATTCTTTGCCCAAAACTAGCAGAGCGGATGTTTGAATGAACAAAAGGCGTAGTTAATAAAAACATAATTAGACAGGATAATGGTATTGTAAATTTAGACCAATACGCAAGCTCATAATTTTTTGACTCCATTGAATTATCGTTAAGGTACTGAGTATATTTTTTTAATTGCATAATTGTCATTTGTTCAGGCTTTACTACCATAATATCAAATAGATCTAAATCTATAAACTCATCAAAAATAGCACTCTCTTCATTGCTAATTTCAATAATTTCATTTTTGAAGCTCGTAGATGTAATATTTTTTATAATCCATTTACCATCTTTATAAATACCCTCCTCTGCATAAAGTGATTCCATTAATTGCTGTTTCTCATTAAATCTATACAAAGATATTTCTTGAACAATTTTATCTGGATATACTTTTGCAATATGTATAAAGCTATCATGACTTTTTATCCATATGCCTTCAGTATTTTTCATACTTAATCTTGTAGATTGACTTAGATTTTTTATTTCATTCGCGAGTTGTTGTCCTTTTGGGGCTAAAAATTCTCCTATCAAGAAAGTTAAAATAACAATAAACATTCCTGTTTTGATTGTAATAATAATAATTTGAGAGAATGAAACACCTGACGATTTTGCAGCATTTAATTCATTAGTGCTTGATAACTTACTAAGACCAATCAAGCTACCCATTAAAGTTGCTATAGGTAAAACCTCATAAATATTTTGGGGTGTATTTAATAATACATGTAAAAAAGCTAAAAATCTAGCAAAGTTACAACAATTACTAAAAAACTTAAAACAGTAAAAATGTACAATAAAAGTTGTTTAGCAATATATTTATCTAAAATTTTCATAAATTATGCACTCTATTTATTTTCCAAAAAAACTTTTAAATCGCTATAATTTTTTATATTAAATTTCTTAAAAAAGTATAATGAATAACAAATAATAGCTGCAAATATATGAACCCACCAAGTTCCAACAAAAGAAAATAATAGTGAATCTTGCTGAATAAGATTTACAGAAAAAATTACTAGATTAGAGTATGCAAAATAAACTATTATTGCTAAAAATAAATTTGAATATTTGTTTTGCCTTGGAGCAACATCTCCAAAGATAAAAGCAAATAATATTAATATAATTACGGATATCGGAGCAAACAATCTCCATTGAATTTCTGCATTAGAAAGCGCTCTATTAGAGTCTACCGCTAAATCAAAAATACTTTTCATTCTATAATTTTTAGAAAAATCAGGAGAAGTATTTACAAGTTTAATTTCATGTATATGATATTTCATAACTTGAAAATTTCCTGTACCAGGTGTGCCTGTATATCTCTGTCCATTTTTAAGTACTAGTCTTCTTATGCCTTCATCAAGGAACTCTTCACCCTCTTGAGCTGTTTCTATAGAAATCTTATTATTTTCAGAGCTCTTTATAAATATTTTCTTAGAAATATCATTTTCAACCCTTTCAACAAAAATTATCCAATTTTTATTCTTCATTTGAATAAATTTTCCAGGATTATTTAATCCAATTTCTGATGTAGCTGCAGCTTCAATTTTTGTTCTTTGAATCTCTTCAATTAAATGAGGCGAAGCAAATACATTTAAAAAGAAAATTATTAAAAAAGACGGAATAGATATTATATAAAATAATTTAGTAAATATTTTTTTATAGTTTCCTGATGCTTTTAGTGCATATATTTCACTATCTCTGTAAAATTTTGACAACGATATTATTAAACTTATCATTAATGCAAAGGGCAATAATAATATTATTGATTTGGAAGTACTTAAAAATAATAATGAAAAAACCATCTCAATTTCAAATCTACCATCAATAACTAATTCTAATAGTTTTACAAATAATCTTCCAACTATCACTAAAATAAGAACAAGAACAACTGAACATAATGTTAATAAAAAATCTTTTAATATGTACTTATCAATAATTGTCAATTTTGCAACTTTTACTTCCATTTTTATTTTTAAAAATAAGTAATTTGATTGTTTTAGCAACTTGGTGTAATTCTTTAGGAATAATTGATATATTTATTTTGCTAATTTTACGTATTATTTTAAGAATACTAGATATATTTATTTCACTAACTTTATGTATTATTTTAGAAATAATAGATATAATTCTTTTATTAAGTTGATATAATTTTATTTTATAGAAAAAGTAAATATCCGACCATTTTTCTTTATTTTTGGTATATTTAGAGTTATTTTTCATAATAAATAATTACAATGGGGCTACAAACTATGCAATACAATTTCACTGACAATATAACATCAAATAGTGTCAAAGGGTCAGCAATATTTGGTGTTTTTACTAGCAATAATTTAAATGGGTTAAATAAAGCACTTAGTGCCTCTGAAAAAAATAAAATCTCTGAAATTATAAAAAAATCTTCCTTCGATGGGAAATTAGAGCAATCTTTATGTATTTACGATATATCAGGGAGCAAATTTGATAAATTATATATTATTGGTTTGGGTGAAAAAGATAAATACGGAGAAAAAAAATTTTTAAAAGCTGTAAATAATTTTACCAAATTATGTAAAAAAGAAAATCTAAAAAATATAGATATAGACCTAGACTCTTTTTTAACCAATAAAATAAAAATTAATTGGGCTGTAAGGAACATATCTATTTTATTGTGTGGTATAGATTATGAATATAGTGAAACTAAAAATAAAACTAAAAATAAAGATGGCTATGAAATTACCAAATTAACACTTTTATCAAAAAATAAAAATTCCTTAAAAAACTTAAAAACATGTTTTCAACAAGGTGAAGCTATTGCTAATGGTATTAAACTAGCAAAAAATCTTGGTAACTTACCAAGCAATATATGCACTCCTACGTATTTAGCAAAAACTGCATCTAACTTAAGTAAAAAAAATAAGAAATTAAGTATAAAAATTCATGATGAAAAAGAAATGAAATCAATGGGAATGCATTGTTTGCTTTCTGTTGGTAACGGTAGCGAAGAACCTTCAAAATTAATAACTTTAAAATATAATGGCGCTAATAAAAGTGACAAACCTATTGTCTTAGTTGGCAAAGGCATAACATTTGATACTGGCGGCATATCTATTAAACCAAGTAATGCTATGGATGAAATGAAATACGATATGTGTGGTGCAGCTAGTGTTTTAGGGACAATTAAAGCTATAAGCGAACTTAATGTAAAAATTAATGTAATTGGCGTTATTGCTTCTGCGGAAAACATGCCTAGCGGGACTGCAACTAATCCTGGTGATGTTGTAAAAACAATGTCTGGTCAAACAGTTGAAATACTTAATACTGATGCTGAAGGAAGATTGGTTTTATGTGATGCATTAACATATGTAAATAAATTTAAACCAAAATATGTTATTGATATAGCGACCTTGACTGGCGCAGTACTTGTTGCTTTAGGAAAAGTCGCCAGCGGAATTCTGTCAAACGACGATAAACTTACTCAAATGCTAAAAAATAGTTCTAATATAAGTCACGATTATATTTGGGAGCTACCGATGTGGGAAGAATATCAGTCTGAACTAGATAGTAATTTTGCCGATATAGCAAATATAGGGAAAAGATATGCAGGCGCAATTACTGCAGCATGTTTTTTGTCAAGATTCACTGAAGATTATAGTTGGGCGCATCTAGATATAGCTGGGACAGCATGGAATGATGGATCTAACAAAGGCGGAACAGGTAGACCAGTTTCTTTGTTGACACATTTTATTTTAAATAATGCTAAATCTTTATAAAAATAATCTTGTTTATGTTTTACAATAATACAAGATCATGATTAATAACAAATACAATCCATTAGATATTGAAGAAAAATGGTACAAGAAATGGGAAGAAAGTAAAATTTTTTCTCCTTCTGGTAAAGGTGATCCATACTGCATAATGATTCCACCTCCAAATGTTACTGGCACACTTCATATGGGTCATGCGTTTCAAGTTACATTAATGGATATTCTCTGTAGATATCACAGAATGCTTGGGTATAAAACTTTATGGCAAGCTGGTACTGATCATGCTGGTATAGCCACCCAAATGGTTGTAGAAAGAAAGTTAACTGCACAAGGAATTTCAAGAAAAGATTTGGGTAGGGAAAAATTCATTGATCAGGTGTGGGACTGGAAAAGCCAGTCTGGCGATATAATAACTAAGCAACTAAGGAGAATGGGGGCATCTTTAGATTGGGAAAGTGAAAGATTTACTTTAGACGAGGGGTTATCTGTAGCTGTAAATAAAGTATTTATAGATTTGTATGAAGAAGGCTTAATTTATAAAGGCAAAAGATTAGTTAATTGGGATCCAGTTTTACAGACAGCGCTTTCAGATTTAGAAGTAATATCATCTGAGGAAAATGGAAAAATTTGGCAAATAAAATATTTTTTAGATAACGAATCAAAAGACTTTTTAACTATTGCAACAACAAGACCAGAAACTCTTCTAGGAGATACTGGAGTTGCTGTTAATCCTAATGATGATAGATATAAATCATATATTGGCAAATACGTAATTGTTCCAATTACTGGAAGAAAAGTTCCAATAGTTGCAGATGAATATGTTGATGCTGAATTTGGTACCGGATGTCTAAAAATTACGCCAGCACATGATTTTAATGATTACGAGTTAGCAAAAAAACATAATTTGAAAATAATAAATATATTTGATACCGCTGCAAGAATTAAGTGTGATTTAAAGGAATATAATAATTTAGATAGATTTTCAGCAAGAAAAAGGATCCTGTCTGAGTTACAAGAATCTAACGCACTTATAAAAACTTCTGACCATAAAATGCTAATACCAAGAGGAGACAGAAGTCATGCAATTATTGAGCCTTTAATGACAGACCAATGGTATGTGAAAATAAAACCATTAGCTGATGAGGCTATAAAATGTGTCAAAGAAAAAGAAATTAAATTTGTTCCTGAAAACTGGGAAAAAACATATTTTGATTGGATGAACAATATACAGGATTGGTGTATAAGTAGGCAACTTTGGTGGGGTCATAGAATACCAGCATGGTACGACAATGAAAAAAATATTTATGTAGGCGAAAACGAGCAAGATGTAAGAAAAAAATATGATATTAAAGATGATATTAATTTAAGCCAAGATGAAGATGTTTTAGTATGGCCATTCTCAACCCTAGGGTGGCCAAACGAAAATCAGCGAGTTAAAACATTTTACCCAACAAGTGTGCTGATAACTGGTTTTGATATTATATTTTTTTGGGTTGCTAGAATGATTATGATGGGGAAAAAATTTGTTGGAGAGGTGCCATTTAAAGAAATATATTTTCATGGTTTAGTAAGGGACTCATCTGGAAACAAAATGTCAAAATCAAAAGGAAATATAATTGACCCAATAGATTTAATTGATGGTATCAAACTTGAAGATTTAATAAATAAAAGAGCTTCAGATTTAATGCAGCCAGAAATGTCAGAAAAAATAAAAAGAAATACAAAAAAAGAATACCCTGACGGGATAGATTCTTATGGAACAGACTCTTTAAGATTTACATTTGCTTCACTAGCAAGTTACGGGAGAGATATAAATTTTAATCTTAAAAGAGTTGAAGGATATAGAAATTTTTGCAATAAAATATGGAATGCAGCAAGGTTTGTAAAAATGCAGAGTAATACAAAATTATACGAAGAAGATAAAATTCTTAAAGACGAAGACATATGGATTCGTAAGAAATTAGCAGAAATAATAGATAATACAAATTATAATTACAAAAACTATAGATTTGACTATGCAGCTAAAAATCTTTATAGCTTTATATGGAAAGATTACTGTAGCTGGTATATTGAAATAGCAAAAATAAAATTAAATACAAAAGACACTTCTGAAAAAGAAAAAAATTCATTAGTAAACAACCTTAGAGAAGTTTTAAAAAATATTTTATTCTTATTACATCCAATTATGCCTTTTATAACAGAAGAAATATATAATGATATTTATGATGAAAAGAAATTTATACAAGATAGTTCATATCCAGAATCAAAAAATTTCTTAAATGATGCTAATGTAGAAAATATAGACTGGTTGATTGAAGTTGTATCAACAATAAGAAAAACCCGATCTGAAATTGGCGTTCTACCTAGTAAAGAGATCGAAATTATTGTAACCGGAGAAAATAAAAAAGATAAATTATTTTTTAAAGAATTATCTTCTTACATAAAAGGATTAGCAAAAATATCTAAGATTAATTTCAGCGGTAAAAATGTTGAAAAAAATTACTATACGTGTGTTTCTAATAATCTAAAAATTTTAATACCATCGTCTGATTTAATTGATTTAGATATTGAGATATCAAGGCTAAGCAAAGAAAAAGCTAAATACATTAATCAGACTTTGGGAATTGAGTCAAGGTTATCAAATTCCGATTTTATTAAAAATGCTCCTGGCCACATAGTTGTTGCTGATGAACAAAAGCTAAAAGACCTTAAAATTAAAATTGATAAAATAGCTGAGCAGCTAAAAAATTACTCTTAAAAGAATATATTAAAATTTCTTTATGCTATATTCATATTTAATATTCCTTCCATTTTTTCAGCAGTTTCTGACTTGCCAGTTCTACTATCCCCAACCATTGCTACTGTAACTTCAACTTCTGATAACTCGTTTCCTAGACGTTCTCTTTTTTTAATAGCGAATTCCTTAATAATAACTATAAGTGACTCTGCTAA
>LWDU01040587.1_pt1 | contig 10189 bp, 4 predicted proteins | sample 727161 | NCBI WGS metagenome assembly LWDU01 (sample SAMN04566230, study PRJNA314399) | hydrothermal vent metagenome | isolation source: deep sea hydrothermal plume seawater | place: Mexico: Gulf of California, Guaymas Basin | collected 2004-07-11 | reverse complement strand
TGAAGTGTACTGGTACGTTGAAGCACGCGACTCTGCGCAAGGGCTTCAAAGCGCCGCCACCACTTTGCTCAAACGCTCGAAACGAATCCGTCCCCTCTCTAATGAATGATTCAGCATGACCGATCGAGTAATCATCTTAGCTGCCATTGTAGAAGCAGACGGTGCGGGATTTGCCTCGGTCCATCGCAAGAATCTGCGCTTAATGTACGCCTGATTGTCAAAGAGCTTTCCGGTCGGTTGAGTTTTTTGACCCTACGGTGTCAACTATAGCGTCTTGATCGCCTACCCACCAATTCCGTGATACACCTCATGGAGGGCCATCACATGGACACAAGACCAACGACGGAAGAACTACGACAGCGGTTGCGGGAACGGCGGCAGCTGCGTGGTTTTTTGGGGTTACTTTCGGAAACTCTCGTCAGTCGGCTTTGTTAATGAGAAGCTTGAATTCATAAGCGATCCACTTCAGCAAGGACCCTCCATGTGGCCGATATCCTGGCTGCCCAAGCCGCCCAACTGTCACTCGGTTTCCTTCTAACAGTGAACCCGTCTGCCGAACATGCAGGGCTTTTTCGAACTCTTCGTTGTGTTCTTTTTCAGCAACGCCGCCCATGCGTTCTAACTCGCCGTTATCAAGCCAATAACCGTCGCAAGAAGGGCACCGATCAACAATCAATTCTTGAGCATCTGTTGGCGACAATGGCTTTAATGGAACTTCACACTTGGGGCAAGATGCACTTTTATGGTCACCTTGAGCATCGTGAAAAGCATGCTCCTCTACATTTACCCAGATACTGTCATCGAGACGGTCTAGTTCACCCTTGTCGAACCATGCTCCCTTACATGTCGGACACACATCAAGGACGATGAATCCGTATTCTCCGAGGTCGGTTTGCCGTAAATCAACATGGCAGGCAGGACAAAGCATTGAAGTCTCCGATTTGTTGTGAATGAGCAATCGTAAGACTACTGGAATCCTGCCGTAAATTCCACTCGCCTACCAGCTGAGGCGAACCTGAAAGAATCGCCACCCGTCGCCAACGATCCACTGGCTGACCTGATGGGCAAGAACTTAGAAAACTAACCATCACTGGAACACATACTATGGCCGTAGGGTCAAAAAACTCAGACGAACTCAAAGTGCCGCGTTTCACACGACTTAAGGTACGCCTGATTGTCAAAGAGCTTTCCGGTCGGTTGAGTTTGTTGGACTAGATTTTATCTACAAATTCAAATTGAGCAGCAAGGCAAAGTCAGAACGTGTCACTCAGTGGCAAAACGCAAAACAGTGGCACAAGACCGTCGTAAATGATCGAGAGTGGCGAAATTTTTCGCTAGCAGCAGACAAGTGGTTATACGCATCGCTCAGCTTGCATGAGAACGCAGAGAGCATCGGCGAAGACTTGTCTGATAGTTTTATTGATCTGTTGACGCAGATTGAAAGTGAAGCTCTGCAAACCTAACGCACTGCACAGTCACGGCATGAGCCACTTATGTCCGTCTTCGACGACCTCATCAACTACGAACTCTGCTTCCCGGGAGCCATCACCGGCTCGACAGAGATCACCTGCCCGCACTGCGGCGAACTGCTGACGGTGCCCGTGAACGATCCGATGGGCGAAGAGTCGTACCAGTGCAGTGAGTGCTGCGGTGCCTTCGAGCAGAAACCGGATCGAGGGCAAGATCGTCTTACCTGTAGGGCCAACGCAAAGTTTTGGCAGGATTTTCACATGATTACGCGATACGCCGTTTTGATTTCGCTGAGCGTGTTCCTCAGCTCTTGTTCGTTTGACAATCCCGCGTCGATTGACATGCGATCAGAAACGCAATCGACTAGTCCATCGACCGGTGATGCGTCCAGTCCCGAACGCCTTGGCGAGAAGAAGACGCCCTCCATTCAATTGCTCGATGAATCGCAGGCTCGCAAACTAGCCGCCGACTTCGCCAACCACGAGCTTGCGGATCGCAAGTTCTTCATGCCCTCGGGCGACATGGAGCCCATGCCGCCCATCCATCCGACCCACTGGTACAGCGTAATCTACGTCTACCGCGACAACCGGATACGGCTTCGCATGGGCGGCAGTGGCGGCCCGGAAGCGACCGTCTCATTTCGCCCCGACGGATCAGAGCCAAAACTGGAACATGCGGAATACGCGTGGGATTGAAGGCCCGCCAGAGGATTCGGCAGGTGTTCAACATTGTGGCACGGTGTACTGGCGTAGGCGTAGGGTCAAAAAACTCCGCCGACCGTTAAAAGCAGGCGATTCTTGCACTTCCGAAATCTGAAACATCGCAATCTCAGCCGGTTGATTCTTCGCCAATTTGTCTCAACGCATCCAGCGGATCCACCGCCTCACCCGGATTACTGTGAGCCAGCCCGCGTTTCGACTTCGGCGTCAGCCCGAACTGTGCCAGCAGGCTGCGGAAGTGACCTCGCATCGCTCCGAACGGCGTCGCAGTCGTTGCCGACGCAGTCGGCATGGTTTCGGGGTGACATGCAGGTGATGTAGACTGATGGGGCGTTGCCGCTACTTGAAGACACCGTGCGACTGCACAGCTCACTGGGCTACAGACCACCCGCACCAGAGGCTGTTCTCACGACCAGTCAAAGCAAGCAGACTACCACTTAAGGAGTGTTACCATTCACGGGGGCAGCTCATACGGTGATGCCCGACGGAGATATCATGATCTTCCGGTATACCAACTCAATCTGCGTTCTAACTGCAAAGCTGTAAAATCATAGACAACGGCGTCGCGTAGCCGAGGCGACTTGACCAACTCGTATAACCCTGAGCATGATATGACGCGAGCTTTTCTTTCTCTCGCCACAACACTGCTTGTTTCGATCTGCGCCACAACGTGGGCTGCCGATGGCAACCGTCTCGTGCACCTTGATGAACCGAACAACCCGTGGCAGTTCCACCGTGAGTCGGCGAAACTCATCACGCCGCAGTGGATCGGGGAGGAGGGAGTCGAAGCAGTGCTGGTGCTTGCCATCGACGACCTGGCGGGGGACGGTCAAGGTTTTCGCAATTATCTGACGCCGATTATCGAACGGCTTCAGGAAATCGACGGCCGCGGGCCGGTCAGCATCACCTGCATTCGTCCCGACCCGGCGCATGCGAACATGCAGTGGTTTCTGAAGCAAGGCGTGTCGCTCGAAACGCACACCCTGACTCACCCCTGTCCGTTGCTTCACGGATACGATCTCAAACAGGCGAGCGCAAGTTACCACGGGTGTGTGGACCTGTTGTCCAGCATCCCGAACAACCAGCCGGTGGGATTCCGCTTTCCATGTATGGACGGACAGAATACGCCGAGTCCGCGCGCCTATGCCGAGATTCTGAACAAAGTCAGCGCGGAGGGGCGGTTCCTGTCGATGAGCACCAGCGTGGGATGCGTGTTCACGTCGGGTGATCCGGAAGTTCCGAAAACGATCTTCGCGGAAGACTCCGGCGGAGCGCAGCGCTTTGCCCGCTACATGATGAACGGGTTCGTTAGTTACATCGAGAACTACCCCTATCCCTTCGTCGTGGGCGGGAAGATTTGGGAACTGCCGTTCGTGTATCCCAACGATTACACGGGGAACGGGTTAAACGGGGCTCAGAGCGCGACCACGATCGCGGATTTCAAAGCAGCGGTGGATGCCACGGTGGCAAAGCAAGGCTGTGTCTCCCTGTGCTTCCATGCCGGCGGCTGGATGCTCAACACTCAGATGGTCGACATCGTTGATCACGCGGATCGCACGTACGGCAGGAAGGTGAGATTCCTCAACATGCGGGAGATGCACCAGCGCATGGTCAAGCACATGCTGGCTGGCCATCCCCTGCGCAATGCAAAGGGCGGTGACAATGGTGTGCGCGTTTTCGATATCGACGGCGACGGCTACATGGACGTCGTCATCGGCAACGACAAGGCCCAGCTGAGTCGCATTTGGGATCCAAAGAAGCAAACGTGGCGCGAGGTCCCCTTTCCCATCAAGGTGACGCCGGAACTCCGCTTTGGAATTCTCGATCAAAGTGGATTTTCGTCCGCTGTTTCCACTCAGGGCCAGGGGAAAAACCTTCGAGGCTGGCGTTTTGATGGCAAGGAGTGGGTCGAAGATGAGCGGTTGGTGGCGGGCTTGAAGTTCGCGCACACCGATGGGAACGGACTTGACCAAGGAGTACGTCTTCGCGACCTCGACGGCGACGGCATCTGCGAGCTGATCGTCGGCGGGGCCTCACAGTCCACGGTTTATCGCCGAGGCGACGGCCGCTGGCAGAATCTGCCGTTCGGACTGCCAAAAGGAACGTCGATCGTGACGGCGAAAGGTGGCGACGCGGGCTTGCGTTTCTCGGACATAGATGACGACGGATTCGATGACGTGATCTTCTCGAACTCCAAACACTACGGCACATGGATGTTCGAGTCGATGAAAACGGGTTGGTCGCGGCGCGGACTGGTCGGCAGTCGCAAGGACGATGGCGTCCGCGAGCATCACCCCCGCGACCGCAACGTGATTCCGCCGATTGTGCGCGCCGACGGCAGCAACAACGGCGCCTGGATAAAGCGACGGCGCCTTTATTGGCAGACCGAGGACACCGGCGCGCGGCTGCCTTTCCACATCGACCAGCGCAGCTCTGGAGATTTGATGGGCGAGCAGGTAACGCGACCGCGCGACCCTTTGGTGTCGTTGCGAACCATGCAGCCGCGCCCCGGATTCCGCGTCGAACTCGTGGCGGCCGAGCCGCTCGTCATGGACCCGGTCGATGTCGCATGGGGACCGGATGGGCGGATGTGGGTGGTTGAAATGGCGGACTATCCGATGGGCATCGATCACAAGGGCAAGCCCGGCTCGCGAATCGCTGCTCTCACCGACGCCGACGGGGATGGCCGCTACGACAAACGCACCCTTTTTGCGGACGGACTCGAAACCGCCAATACCGTGCTGCCCTGGCGCGACGGCGTGCTGGTGGTGGCACCGCCCAACATCTGGTTGATGCGCGACACCACTGGCGACGGTCGGGCCGACCACAAAGAGGTGCTATACGAAGGATTCGGCCGTGGCAACGAGCAACATCGCTGTAACGGATTAGTGTGGGGGCTCGACGGATGGGTCTATGTCGCCAATGGCGACAGCGGTGGGACGATTCGCTCGACCAGGACCGGCAAGACGCTCGCACTCGGCGGTTTCGACTTACGGATCAAGCCGGACACCGGCGAGTTGGAACGGGCCACCGGCGTGACGCAACACGGACGCAACCGCGACGACTGGGGCAACTGGGTGGGCGGCAACAATTCCAACAGTTGGCCGATCGCGCTGGAAGATCACGAGGTCCGCCGCAATCCAGGAGTGAATCAGCCGTCCGCCCGCCACGGGCTCAAGGGCGTGATCAATCTCTACCCGATCAGCCGCGTGCTTAGTCACTATAGCGGGTACAGCGCACCGCCCGCGGGATCGCCGGGAAAGCTCACCTCCGGTTGTGGGTACACCTTCTACCGCGACTCGCTGTTTGACGATCTGGTCGCACCCTCGGTCTATTATTCCTGCCCCGTCCACAATTGCGTCCACCGCGAGGTCATCGCCTGGAACGGCGTTCTGATGCAAACCGCACGCGCCGGCGACGAAGCGCAGAGTGAATTCCTGCGCAGTTCCGACTCCTGGTTTCGTCCTGCATCGATTCGCACCGGGCCCGATGGCGGGATGTACATCGCGGATCTCTACCGCCTCGTGATCGAACACCCGCAGTGGATCGACGATACCCTGGAGCGGAAACTGATCGCCGATGGGCGACTGCGCGCCGGGCACGACCGGGGGCGCATTTATAAGGTGTTCCCCGAAGGCGCGAATCTGCACGAACAAGCCACGCTCACCGGAAGAAAGCCGGTTGAACTGGCGGCTGCTCATGACTCTCCAAACGGCTGGCAACGCGACACTGCCCACATGATGTTGACGTGGCTCTCAAAGAACGAGCAACGCAATGCAATCCCGGCGCTGGTGAAAGTGTTGGAGAGTGAGCATCCCGCCGCCCGAGCCCAGGCCCTGAGTGCCCTGGCGGACCTCGAGGCGCTATCCGCAACGGCAATGCAGGTCGGGCTCGACGATTCCCATCCCGGAGTGCGACGCAATGCGCTGCGCGTGGGCGGGCATCTGTTTAACGTCGATGCGGCGCTGGGACAGCGGGCGGTCGCCTTACTCAACGACGACGATGCGCACGTGCAACGGCAGGCAGCCTACGCGCTCGGGGCGTGGAAGGACCCACGGGCTGGACAGGCGCTGGGCCGCTTCCTGGTGAAAAACGCCGATCGTCCCTACTTGCGGGCCGCCGCTCTCACTTCGGCGGGAGCCTTCCCTGACGAGGTCCTGCTTGCCGTGCTCGGCATGGGCCGCAATCCGGTCACCACCGCGGTCAGCACGGAACTGATGGGCATGCTCGGGGAGGACGCCAGGAAGTTCGTGCCGCGGGTATTGGGCCGAATCGCCGCCAGGCCCGCGAACGGTCAGCCATACGAGGCCTGGAAACTCATCGCAGCAACCCGCCTCCTGGAAGCGGTCGGCGAGGACGACTCGGTGCGTGCGCAGATCGGCCCGATGTTGGCGGGAGCGCGCGGCATCGTAGACAACGAGAAAGAGGAACTGGCCAGACGACTCGCGGCCGTGCAATTGATCGACCGGGCCGCCAAACCTGGTGACGATGTGGACCGGCTTGCCGACCTCTTGCAATTGACGACTCCCATCGAACTACAGGTGGCGGCGACCAGGTCCCTCCTGCGTCACGAAGACACCGGAGCGGCCCGCCGTCTCCTGGCCGGTTGGTCCGAACGTGGACCAGCGGTGCGCGGCGCCATGATCGATGCGCTCCTGGCCCGGCCGAAGCTGACCGGCATTCTTCTGGATGCGATTGCCAACATCAGCCGCCGGCAGCTGCTGTTCCGGCACGAAGACGAATCGATTCGCAAGCGGGCCACGGAATTGTTTGGAGGCGCCACCACCGCGGACCGGGCGGCACTGATCCAGAAGTACACTCCAGCTCTGACGAAGACGGGTAACCACAAGGAGGGTCGCGGGCTCTTCAAAAAACACTGCGCGGCATGCCATCGGCTTGGCGGGGTCGGCAAAGCCGTTGGTCCGAACCTGGCAGCGCTGAGCAACCGCGCACCGCTCACCTTCCTCACCGCCATCCTCGATCCCGATCGCGCCATCGAAGCGAAGTGGATGATGTTTACCGCCGTGACAGAAGTTCCGCGATCACGCTCGTCAGCATTGAAGGCAAACGCACAAAGATCCCCCGGCGGCAATTGGAATCATTTAAGTCCGCCAGACGATCGCTCATGCCCAAGGGGCTCGAAAAAGAAATCAGCATCGACCAGATGGCCAACCTGCTCACCTACCTCAAGTCCGCCGGCAAACCGATGCCGCAGGTCGTAGTCAAGCGCAACACGATCGAACGCCTCGACACCGCCCACGACGGGTTCTACTCAATCACGTTCGATCCGGTTCCCGGCGCGACCGGAATCGAGTTGGAATGGGTCAACGAAGGCGGTTACAAGCACTGGACGGTCCGCGAGATCGAGGCCTACGCAAACTTCGACGCTAAGGTCGATATCATCGCTGGCAATGTTCTTCCCGGTCCGGTGCGCACCGGGAGCAACGCGTTCGAAAAAGCCTTTGACGACGACGTCAAAACCCTGACCTTTACCACACAATCGTACGCGAACAAGTCGCCACAGCGGACGCTGCTGAAACTTCAGCCCGGTAAGCACATGCTGGATCGCATCCGTATCAATACCGTGGCCGGAAACGACGGGAACGGCCGGATGCAAAGAATTACCGTCCGCGTCACCACCGACACCGATTCTGATCTGGCTGCCCGCAAGTATGTTGATGTCGCCAATCTTTCCGTCCAGCTCTTCGGTGAATTCTCGGCAAACGAATCCGCCAGATCTGACGAGACGCCGAGACCCTTCGGCGGCACGGCGCACAAGGTTCCGGGTCTGATCGAGGCCGAGCACTACGACGAGGGCCCGCCCGGAGTGGCCTACCGCGACAACGACGCCAACAACCAAGGTGCCGACTACCGCAAATACACGCAGGTGGACATTGAGAAGCGGAATGACACCTCCAACGGCCACGGCATCGGCTGGACCAAGGCGGGCGAGTGGTTGAGCTACACCGTCGAGGTCTCGGCGGACCGAACCTACACCATCGAAATGCCTGTCGCCTCGAATAAGCAGGGCGGCCTCCGATTCGCATTCCCGACACTGGCGGATGGACGATCCTCAAGAAAATCTCACACAAGGGCGTGAAATTGAAGAAGGGCGTTCACCACATTCGAGTGGTGATGGATAAAGTTGGCCCGTCCAGCAGCGTAGGAGACATCGACTATTTCAAATTCACGCGGACAAAGTAGCGGTCATGTTCCAGCGACTTCGAACGCCGACCAGTCCACGAAAACGAACGCGACGCCTCAGTGGGAACTGTCGACCCAGACGACGAATCGAACACCGTCGTCGAAGCGGATGCGGTCGAGACGAACCTTGGGCGCTTCGTCAGCGTAACCCCGATAGCAGATTGAGAAATAATAATGACGAAAAGTAAATTCTTCCTGACTGCCGCGATTCTCCTGGGCGCGCTTCCGTGCAAAGGCGCGGACGAAATCGATGCGCTCAAGGCCGACATGAGTTTCTTCACCGAACCGAGCTGCCGGGAACTCAATGACGGTGTCGGAAAAGGCGACCTCGGCCGCTTCAAGAGCGACGTGCTCGAAAAGGTCGCAAACGGGCTCCTAAACGGCAAATATGACAAAACCTACCGGGCCGCGGACTACGAGCCTTATCCCTCCAGTCGCGCACTCGAGAAGGCGATCAAACTCGGCGACGGCTTCAGTCGCTACGAGAACATCACTGGCATGGTCCTCGATTCGGGCAAGCACGTCGTCTTCGTTGGCGAGACGGGGGGCACGGAGATTTCGCTCCGGATCCCGGAGTGGATGCGAAAACCGCCCGAGGGAGTCAGGCCGGATAGGGATCCCAACGGCTGGGGGCTCAAGAGCCAGACGATCAAACTCCGGAAGGGACCGAACGTCATCGACGTCAAAAAGGGCGGGCTCGTCTACGTGAGCTACTTCGTCGATGAGCCCAAGGGAGCGCCGACGATACCCGTCCACTTTCCCACCGGTAAGGTGAACGGCTACTTCGACGCCTCCAAGCACGATAACGACGATTGGAATCGCCTCTTAGACGACGCGGTCAGCCCAATCCTCGATGCTCGCGGCAAGCATATTCAAGTCGCCTACCCCGTCAAATGGTTCAACGTCCACACTCGCGGCAAGGGCGTCGAGCTCATCAAGAACTACGACACCATGCTCCACCATCACTTCACCGTGATGGGACTCGTAAAGTACAAGAAGGTGCCGAAGAATCGCATCCTCGCGAGGGTCAACTTCAACTACTACATGTTCCGCGATCGTGACGGCGTCGCCTACTTCGGCAACAACGGAACGATGCGCATGGTGGCGAATCCCGACGTCGTGATCAAAGGCGACCCCTGCTGGGGCTTCTGCCACGAGGCCGGCCACGTGCTGCAGATGCGTCCGCAGATCACCTGGGGAGGCTTGACGGAGGTCAGCTGCAACATCTTCTCGATGTACACACGTGGCAAGATGGGCAACGAAAGCCGCCTCAAAGCACAGAAGAGTTACGACAAGGCGCGGAAGAGCATCATCGAGTCGAAGCCGAAAAAGTCCTATCTCCAGGACTCCGACGTCTTCAACCGCCTGGTTCCGTTTTGGCAGCTCCACCTCTATTTTTCGCGGAACGGCAAGCCTGATTTCTACGCCGACGTCATGGAGAAGATGCGAAACCACCCGGACGAAGGTCGCGGTGACGACTCGATTCGCAATCAGTTCCAGTTCATCCAGATCTGCTGCGAGGTCGGACAGCTCGACCTGACCGAGTTCTTCGACAAGTGGGGCTTCTTCTACGTGGGAGAGTTTGAGGTGAAGGACTATGGCACCTACCGTTACAAGATCACCCAGAAGATGGTCGACGACTGCAAGTCCTCGATCGCGAAGCACGGCTACGAGAAGCCCGCCGCGGATTTGACTCTGATCGAAGATTGAACGCCGCTTTCGACACATGAAACACATAACTCAATTGATTGCGCTCGGTTACATCGTCATCGCGACTTCCGCTTTCGTTGCTGCCG
>LWDU01000564.1_pt1 | contig 10191 bp, 9 predicted proteins | sample 727161 | NCBI WGS metagenome assembly LWDU01 (sample SAMN04566230, study PRJNA314399) | hydrothermal vent metagenome | isolation source: deep sea hydrothermal plume seawater | place: Mexico: Gulf of California, Guaymas Basin | collected 2004-07-11 | reverse complement strand
CCAACAGGAGGAGATGGGGCTAGCTTTGAAGGCTCAAAGTCAGATTGGAGAGCAGATATAGAGAATTGTGTTGACAATCGTAGAGAAGTATTCTTCATTCCATAATGGCAAGAAAATATAAGAGTATTCTACCTGCAATTAAAAGAGGTGCTGCAAAACTACAGGCATCACAAGATAAGATTATACAAAACAGAATTAATTCACAATTCTTAAATCCTAAAGATTCTCGATTTTTAACCAAAGCAGGTAAAGAATTAAGATTAAAATTAGTAAGAGAGTTAGGTCATGTATCAGCATTAAAATATACTACCATGATAAAAGAAAAATTTGATGAATTAGGTGTTTCATATTTACCATTTATGTTAGAATATATAGAAACCGAAAAAAAAGTTAATGTATTTGGTCGTAACATAAAAGTACCAAAACATAATTTTACATTAGGTATAGATAATACCTTTGTACGAAGTGTAAATAGTAGAAAAATATCATATCACACATGGTTGATAAGAAAAAATCCAGAATTAGGAAGAAGATATTATAGAGAGGTAATAAAAGGATTATCAGCAAATGAAAAATACAAAAGTACACCTCAATGGGGTGTTGGTGGTAGATTATGGAAACAATATCAAAAAGAAGTACCTGATGAAGATAAGACAATACAACAAATAGATTATAAGGCATCAGCAACACCTCGTAAAGGTTATATTAGTGGAAAATTTGTAATTGCAAGTATGTCTTCACAAAGACATATAAATAATACAACTTATAAAAAACAACCTATATCACCTTCACATCATATGAAACCAAATCAAATACATGAAGCTGGTGATAGAATGAAGGTCGCAACACATGAGATTGACAAATTTATTGAAAATGAACAGTATATATTTGGTGGTAATTTAAATAAATTTTTAACGTCAAAATTAGGCACAACTGAATATAAAATAATAAATGATATTTTATCAGATGTGTTAGGTCAATTCAAGGCAGATCTTGAAGTATTATCTAAAACATTTGTTGAAAATGATTATAAAGAACTTGCCAATGTTGAAGGTATAGAAAAAAATAAGAAAGGAATAGCACCAAAATTTAAACAAGATACAAAAACCAAATCAAAATGGAAAGTAAAACCAAAATTTCCTAATATAGAAAGCATACTTTGGTGGTTTCTTAATGATAAAGATGGAATGGCATCATCTACAAAATTACAGCATTATAGTACTCTGAAAACAATTAAAGCTAAAGCTAACTGGATAGACAGATCTGTATTTCTTATCGCTAATGGAGTATATGCAAGAAAATTAGGTCATGTAAGAAAACAAAAAATATCTACAAGAAGACATGCATTATATGGAAAAGCTGCTACAATGAAGAAGGCAAGACGTTATAAAAAATTCAGTGAAGACAGGGTCAAAAATACTGAAAGAACCAGAAATCTTGCAGATTGGAGGAAAATTACATCCACGGCAGCAAGGAGTTTAGCACAAAGTAATAGGAAAAATAACCCAACTAGCCGTAAAGACAAGAGAAAAGATAATCGTTAGACAACAAACTTAATTAGCAGAGAACATTTATATAATATATGGGTGCTTCAAATCTCTATGCAACAGTAACAGATACAAAAAATCTATTACAGGATAATTGGTCTTTATCAACCACACCAGATATAACTTTCATGTGGGAAGAAAGAGCAACTGGTTTTATGGATGATAGAAAGGATTTCATACTTTTAACACCAACAAATGAAGATCCACAGTATTTCGGACTTTATGGACAAGATTTCCTTCACTATATTACTGTAAAGATAGAGGTACATTCATATCAGAATCTGGAACATCATGAGGATTTAGTGAATGAGATATTCAGAATTATAAAGGCTAATATTAGAAGGACTAATTATGTGGATTTAATGGCTACTTCATCATATCATGACAATGATATGTTCAGGAACATGTATAGGCATACAATCATAATCAGATATAGAAAATTGAACCCATAGACAAACTTTATAAGTCACTATCTGTAATATAATTTTATGGTACGAACTGGTGCACATGCATTTGTAATGTATGACTTTGAGACAGGATATGGCTCAGGTGCAACACCTAATAAAAAATTCGGATTACAAGATAAATTAACAAGTCTTTCATTAACCAATAATAGACAAAATTTGGCAAAATTAAACTCAAATACAATAGATAAATTTGCATATGGTCAACAACAAGGAACAGCATCAATGGGATTTACACTATCAAATCCTTGGATATTTGGAGCACTTTTGGGAGCACCAGTAACCACAGGATCATCATCACCATATACTCATAGTTATAATACAGCAGCCAATCTTAAATCACCTAGAACAATAGCATTAGAAGTTGGATTTGATGGGGCTTCAGCAGATATTGTTAGAACAATGAAAGGTGGAATTATTAATAATATTTCTATTTCAGCAGCAGTAGGTGGATTAGTTGAATGTACAGCAGACATTACATATGGACAAGAATCACAACCATCAACAGCATTGAGTGGAACTCATGTAGCACCAACAAAACCAGTACAAGAATTTCCTTATACATTCGCACATGCTGAATTAACATTAGATGGAGCTACAGTTGTACAATGTCAGGATGTTAACTTATCAATCGCACAAAACAGTGAACTACTTTATGGATTAAACTCACATCAAGCAGTAGCATCATTCAGAAGAATATTAGACATTACAGGTTCATTCAAAGCATCATGGATTAACTCTGCTTTATTACTAAAACTATTACAACAAGTTAAAGCAGATTCAGGTAACTCTAATGCTTATTCAGAACTAGCAAAGACTGCATTAAAATTAACATTTATTGAAAACAGTACTAGTCAACAAATTGAGATTACATGTACTGGATTATCACTAGGAGATCAATCAATAAGTGGATTAGAACCAGCAGAACCTATCTTTGAAGAGATTAACTGGCAAGTAAAAACAATAGCAGTAGTAGCAAAAAGTACAACAGCAGCAGAAGAGTAATCATAAGGCTTTTATACTGGTTATTATAAATTATACCATTGACTATTAAATCATTCCAAATAGACTGGAAAGGTTCTCCAGATACAATAGAATATGATGATGATATTTTATTCGGTGACTTGGAGAATATTCTAAATAAATGTCTTGATTTAAAAAAAGTTAATGAACCTATAGTTAATATTCCTCTATACAGACAGTTAATATTAACAGCAGTGATTACTAAAGCCCCTTTCACTCTAAACGATATTTCAGAAATTAGAAATCTCAAATCTAGTGTAGCACAAAAGATCATGATGGAGGTCATGAAAGACTACCCTTTAATGAAATATTTGGAAGAGTGGGTGGGGACGTTCGTGGGAACAGAAGTGGATACCTCGACTCAGTCTACTACTACTTCGCCAAAGAGTTCTACTGGACGAAAGACCAAGTCGACCAACAGCCCACCTCGTACCTAAACATGCTTATAAGTGAAAACGAGGAAGCAGTTCGTAAAAATCGAATAAACTTAAATAGACGTACAGGTTAATGTTTATATGAGTGCAGATTCCGTAGAGGTCAATATTAATATAAAAAACCTTACTGAAGGTATTAATAAGTTAACAAATGCCTTTGCAGATGGAATGGCTAATATTTCTGACATGTCTGCACAGGGATCACAGAAATTCCAAGAAGGTATGAAAAGACAGGCAAAAATGGATAAAGATAGAAATACTAATTTAGAAAAAAGATATAAATTAATGGCTAATGCCCGTGTGATGGAAACCATGTCACGTTCTACAGGAGGAGGAATTGTTGGCACAGCAATGAATTTCATGAGTGGTATGGGTCAGGCAAAAGTGGGTGATATGCAAAGATTACAAACATTAAAAAGAGATGAAAAAAATAGAATACTTTCAAAAGAGGAGGCAAAAACTAGAGATGAATTAGGTGCTATAAGATCTGTAAAATTATTAGACGGAATGTCTAAAAAATTCGACAAATATTTTGGAGGAAGTTCCAAATGGAATAAGATGTTTGGTGGTCACGGAAAGATGGCAGCAACAGGTATTGGATTAGGTGCAGCAGGTATTGGATTTGCAGCAGTACAGAAAGGAGTTACATTAGCTATAGAATCATCACCATTATTACAACAAATGTTAAAACTTTGGAAATTTGGTATCTTGATGTTACTTAGACCTATAGCAACATTTTTTGGTATGATAATGAGACCTATTATGATTGTAATGTTAAGAAAATTCATTATACCATTCTATCAAAAGTATATGCCAGCAATGATGATTTTAGGTGATAAAATAGGTAAAATATTTGCAGGAGGAATAGGTGATTTATTTGGCTGGAATGGAGAAGAAAATCAAGTTTTAGCATTAACAACAACAGCAGCTACTGCACTAGGTGCTGGAATAGCATTAAAATATTTAGGTGTTACAGCAACAACTGCCATAAAATTCCCATTAACATTAGCTGGTAAAATAATAGAAGCTCCGTTTAAGGGATTCAACTTACTTGTACCAAACTGGTTAAAAAAACTTTTGGATATAAAAGTTGGTGCAACTCCTACTCCTCCAACTACTCCTCCAACTACTCCTCCACGTGGTGGTACTAATATAGGTAAAACAGGTAGTACATTTAAACCACCTCCTCCTAAAACTACTAGTCCACCTAAAACCCCAGTGGGTAAATTTCAACAAAATCAAGGATCGTACAATATGAAAACTGGTCAGACATATTCTAGAGCTGAAACTGCTGAAAGACTTGCAGCTAAACAAGCTGAAGCTGTAAAGTATAGTACAAATACATCAAAGTCTGATAAATTGATGAATAGAGTAAAAGATATTTTTAAAAGAAAAGGTATAGTACAAGGGTTTAATGCATTAAAATCATTATTACCAAAGATGAACTTTCCTAAAGTTAAGATGGATTCATTAAAGAATTTATTATCAATGGCAACTGCAAAAGGTGTGTTTAAAGGTGTATTAGGAGGTATTGCAGGTGGAGGAGCAAGTGCAGGAGGAGTACCTTGGATGATTGCAGAAAATTTGGATAGAATAGAAGAAGTCAAAGATTTTAGGAAGTGGTTCCAAGGTGGAATGAAACAGGCTGCTGGAATGGAAGATTCAGAGGGCAATGCCACAGGTCAAGGTGGAGTGGATGGAACAGGTATAGACAGTGCAATGGGTAATATTGATATAAGTAATCCAATAAGTGATGCTGTGAAAGGTGGGATTGATTGGATTAGAGATGCCACAGGTTTTGCAGATGGAGGTATAATAAACGAACCTATAAATGGAATAGGATTAAATACTGGTAGAAAATACAAGTTTGGTGAAAGAGGAAGAGAAGAAGTTTCACCATTAAACAATACTGGAGGTCAAGGACTTGGTGGTGGTACTAATATAACAATAAACATTCAAAGTATGTCAGGATCACAGAATGATTTAAATAACCTAAAACGTACAATATTAAACGTGATACAAGAAAGTTCAATAGGAAGGGTTAGAGCATGACACGTATATTTATAGTAAAAGATGAAGGTAGAGAAAGAGGTTCTACTATAGGTGATTTTGCATATGAGATAACAAATCTTAACAATTTGTCATGGGATGTAAACACACCTGTATCACCAATGCCGTTACCAGAAGAAAGTCATAAAGAAAACATACTTGTAAAAATGGAAGGTAACAGTGCTCAGATGAGTGTATCTTGGACTTTACTAGCAGATGATGTAACACATTTTGGTGCATTTGATTCAACAAATTCAACTATAAGTAACAGATTTACAGCTGATTCAGATACAAGAAATGTATTCAAGGAGATGGAAGAATTCAAAGAAAATTTTATACCAGAGAACATACAGGATTCATATTCAATTTGGTTTATGAGTGATGATTTAAACCTAACAGAAAATCAACCTGAAGATGGAACTATAGCAAGTATGAGATTTAATGTAGATGGGGCTTCTCCTGTTGTATGGAATGTAACATTAACATTTCTTGTAGGAAATGTAATTGCAATGTTTGAGGCTGATGTACCTGAAACACCATCCAAAGTAACAATTTCTGATGAAGCAACCACAAAAAAGATTAAAGTTTTATGGAAACCATATGACGGATATGCAAATAGTGCTGATGCAACCGAGATTACAGGTGTTTATATTACATATAAAAAATCAGGTGGTGCAATGTGGGAAACAGTAACATCATCTATGGTAGATAATGCAACTGGTGGAACTACAGATGCTCATAAACTAGGGTGTGAAGATTGTACAACAGCATTAATAGTAGAGTCAGGAGCTCCTGCTGGATGGAATTACAGAATAATAACTTTACCAGAAACAGGTAATTATAGAATAAAAGTGTCTTTGTCAGGAGCTGTTACTGGAGAAAGTGGTGTTAGACATAAACGATCTGGTAAAACATCTACTGGAAATGTGGTGTTGGCAGTAACATGAGCCAAGTAAAGATAGTATCAATAAGAAGAAATAACACATCAACAGCACATCCCAAACTAGCCATACATAGAAGATTCTATAAACCAAAAACTGCTATTGTAAGAAGAGAAGGATCTAGAGCAGTTGACAACATGAGTTTCTCACTTGATGTTAACTCTAAAATTCAGAAAGGTGACGAGGTATTTTACATACAGGATATCGTTGATGTAGATGATCTTAAAGGAATATGGAATTTTTACGGTAACTTTAGAGATGAAAGTGGATATGAACAGGATGACTATTACACTGGTAATTACACAATACCACTCTGTTATAAAAACGGTGACTTGGATGCCTTGTATGAACCAAATGGAAAGTTTAGAGGATACTACACTACAAAATGCTTAACATCTTCACAAGATGGTTTAAAAATGATTAAACAGTATGAGAATCAAGATAATACAAAAATACCAGTATTTGATATGAGTGATGATTTTGATATATATTTCTGGTTAAAATGGGATGATTCATCTGGATTATCAACAATAATTGATTTTCTTAATGATAATTCAAGCGTGAATAAAGGACTAATGTTGGAACAAGATAATGACAATGACCGTATAAAATTGACAGTTAATGACGGTACTTCTGGTACTCCAAATATAATATACACACCTAACAGTTCAACTGCAAACTTAACTGATACATTAATAAGAGTGACAAGAATCAATGGAACATTTAAGATTTTTATTAATAATGTGGAACAAACATTAACTGGAACTGCTGCATATGATGGTGATTTAAATGACTATAATAACGGAGCAAATACACACGATTATTTTTACTTGTTTAAAAGATACAATAGATCCACAAGTTCGTTTGTGGCAAATACTGGTGCATCATATTTTATACCACAACAACTAAGATTTTATAATACATCATTACCTGACGATGAATCTAAAAAAATATTTATATCCAAACCTCAAAAAATGACAATGAAATTTGGTGGAAATGTGTGGAAAGTAAATGAAGGAATGAGTAAAGAATACAAGGCAGTAGCATTTGCATCAAAACTGTTTAATATAGTAATAAATCCAGCTTTATTGTCATCAGATCCATCAGACCCACTTGTATCGAGGACAGGTGCAGTATATACAGATGGTAAATCCAAAGAAATTTTAGCTGATATTTTAGAATTTATAGATGGTGATGAATATATAAAATTTACAGAAGATCCTACATCTGATCCAATTATGTACGGAAATGGATCTTTAAATGCTAGTGGATTGTTTATAGATTTATTAGAGTTTGTAATATTAATGAAAAGTGAGGACTTATATTTCACAGTTTTACCAAGAAAAACATTAATAATTGAATCATATTTAAATTCAAATTATACAATAAGCAATAGTAACTTTGAATTAATAAAACATTATTATGATGATACACAGACAGCAAACTATGTTGAGTGTATAGCTAATACAACTCAAGAGACAACAGATTATTCTGTAAATGTAGGTAGTCTTGCTCACGGTAGTTGGAGTGATTGGAAAATATTTGCATCTAATAAAGGAGATGCTGTTGTGGATTTCATAATATCAATGACTGATCCAAGTGGAAATGATATTTCATTCACATCAAGTGACACTCCATCTGCCACAAGATATCAAATAAGTGAAGATAAAACACAATGGAGAGTATATAATTATACTGGAAGTACCACAATATGGTCAGGACTTAAGATATTGTTTGTATCAAGTTTCTTTGTAGGACTTAGTTATAACTCAAAACAGATAAAATCTGATTCCACATCAATAGCAGAAAATGGATTACATGCAAAAACAATGATTGTACCTCAAATATCAGATGGTATAAATGTATCTACTTTTGGAACTAGATATCTAGCAAGGCATAAAGATGTCAATCAACGTGTGGAAGTATTATCAAATTCATTGGTAAATTCCTTACATATAGGACAAAAAGTGGGTGTATTTTATAACACTAAAAAGATTTATTCTAGTATAGATACAGATGATATATCCACTCCATTACAATTAAAAGTCCAGTCAATAGAATGGAGGTATCCAGAGAGTATAACAAAAATAGAATTAGGAGAAAATGAGTTTGATTCATTCGATGTGTCAAAAAGTGAAGGTGACTCCAGTCGTTCGGTAATGATAATCTTTAAATATATAACTATTTAAATACAATCATGGTTACATTAGTAGAAGGATCATATAATGAAGTCCCAACTTCAGTTGATCCAAAAAACAACATCTGTGTTGTAAAAACAAGCACAGATGGCAGAAAACAATGGTTTTATGGAGCTAACATAGTAACTAATGATGGAGATATCTATTACGCCAAATTAGGTGCATCAGAAACCCCATCAGCCAATGAAGACTTTAGAGCAGTAGCAGCTGGAGCAGGAGCAACTTGTGTATTAAACAATCCATCAAGTGCAGATACATTAGCAAAAGCAGATGATTATGGTGAAGTACTTACTCCTATAGTCACATCAGGTGCACAAAAAGACTGTACATCAGCTTACCCAAAAACTAATGATTCAGATACTGACAACACTGGTAGAGGTGTAGATGTAGTCACCTATAAATTTAGTTGGACTACCTCACAAATTGATACCAGTTCAGGCAACGCAATCACAGGTGGTTGTATTGTCGATAAGGCAGCAACTCTAGCAGACGGTGTAAAAATACTAACTCATTGGAACTTTAGTACCCCATCAAGCTTCCACAAAACAAGTACAGACACATTAACATTGTATGTTAATCACACAATGAACGGTGTTTAGTCACATCTTTTTTATTTTTTTTAAATATAAACCCTATACCTCTACACAAAATAGCAATATTAATATACCATTACCCATTAATAAATACATGACTAGATTATCAATTTCGGGCATATTTAACTTACTGGAGAAACTAAACATGAAATTTCCTGACGGAAGAAGTGGACTTGACGACAAGGTTAGGTTCGAGGAAAAGGTTAGTTTCAAATTAACTAAAATCGACGGCAAAACAATAACAGGAGGATAACATGGCACGCAAGGCAATATTTAAGCACGCCACACAAGTAAATACATCAACATATCCAGATGATGGTTCAAGTCCTGTAGGCTCTAATGAATGGAACGAATCACCAGATGCACAGGGTATGCTTGGATTTTCACCAGCAACAGCAACAGTTACAATAGCATCAGGTGTCGCAACAATCACAGATTCTGTAATGGTTGTAGCAGCAGAAAGTGGAACAACTGATACTTTAGATAAAATAGCAATTACAAACACTTCACAATATGATCTGGTATATCTCTTTGCAGATACAGGGGATACAATCACACTAACACATACTTCAAGTCTAGCAGCAGACGGACAAGTATCTACTGTAGGGTCTTCAAATGAGACACTATCTTCTACAACCCCAACTATCCTTATCAGAAAGGGTAATTACTGGTATGGTTATGGTGGAGGAGTAGTAAATGCAGTAAGTGACATCGGGGATGTAACCATTTCAAGTATAGCAAGTGGTGAATTATTAAAATGGAATGGTTCAGCATGGATTAATCAAACTTTAGCAGAAGCCGATATTGGTACAGCAACAGCAGTAGCAACCAATACTGCAAAAACTGGTATTACATCTGGACAAGCAAGTGCTATCACAGCAAACACAGCAAAAGTAACATATCCAACAGCAGATTCTAATAAACTAGCAGGAATTGCAGCAA
>LWDU01040505.1_pt1 | contig 10193 bp, 8 predicted proteins | sample 727161 | NCBI WGS metagenome assembly LWDU01 (sample SAMN04566230, study PRJNA314399) | hydrothermal vent metagenome | isolation source: deep sea hydrothermal plume seawater | place: Mexico: Gulf of California, Guaymas Basin | collected 2004-07-11 | reverse complement strand
CTCCCTTTTGGGACGATGCTCACCCCGACCACGTCGCGGCCACTCAGTTAGTCGAGGATGCTCGATTCTGGGCGAAACTATCCAAGACGGACATGAAAGGTGAACCATTCCACCCGCAGCGAATCTTCTATTACTACTGCGTTCATTTGAAAATGGTGCCACAACCGGCATTCGTGGTCGATATCAGCGAGTATTGCGAAGCAAAACTGCGCGCTGTCGCCTGTTATGCCAGTCAGTTCATCTCAGGACGAGAGCACATTCAGCCGCCACTGGTCGACCGTTTGAGGGAAGAGGCCGGTTTCTGGGGCAAGGTGATCGGCACGCGATACGGAGAACCGATCGCCAGTCGTGAACCGCTTGGATTGACGGACTTCTCGGGGCTGGTTTGAGAAAGTGTAGCCACCCAGTTATGGATCGATCCGTTCCGATCTCTTCTTCAAACTCCGTTCGATCTCACGTGACTTGTCGGTGTAGAACGATTCGCCTCGCGGAAGAATCACCGATGACAACGAACTGAATGGGCCGCCCGCGGAATTGGGTTCAGAAAATTGCCCCGTCGCGCAACCGGCTAGCGAGACCGACAGAAAGAGGCACAATCGTGCGGTGAATTGGCGAAGCGAAGGGCACATCGAAGCACGGCCTCGGACAAATCGACGTAAAATATCCACTGGATTCGAGGAATTAGCATCTCTGCTAGTGCGAGTCCAGGTCAGTTTGCCCTTCATGGTTTTCTCGCGTTGCATTCCCCGGTAGATTCAGGGCTCTCAAATTGCCAGTGTCTGCCGGAGACAAATTGCTGTGGAAACGAACCTGCTGTTTAAGAAGACGTGCGACCATTACCGTGAATGCGGCGTGTTGCAGTCGATCGGGGCCATACTCGAATGGGACGAACAGACAATGGCGCCGGCGAAGGCGAGTGCGTATCGCGCCGAACAGGTGGCATGCATCGCTCGAACGTTGCATCGTCTGCGTACGCTGGACAAGGTCGGGGATTGGGTCCAAACACTGGTCGACTCCGACTTGGCCTCCGACCCACGCAGCCAATCTGGCTCGACGATCCGAAATTTCGCCCGCGACTTTACTCGGCAAAAAAAGCTCCCCGAGAGTCTTGTGGAAGCGATCTCGAAGCAAGCCGTCATCGGGCAGCAGGCTTGGGTTCAAGCGAGGAAAGAGAGTGATTTTTCATCATTTGCTCCTCATTTGGAGAGGATCCTTCGCTTGAAACGCGAGGAGGCGGACGCAGTTGGTTTCTTGGACGAACGATACGATGCGCTGCTCGATGATTACGAACCGGGTGCAACGACTGCGGACGTCGAGAAAGTTCTAGGCGGGCTCAAGCAGCAGTTGGTACCGCTTGTTCGCCAAATTCTCGATTCTAAAAAGAAACCCGATCGCTCGATTGTCTGTCGACCTCTTTCGGTTTCCTGTCAGCGTCGGCTTGGAATATCAGCTGCCGAGCTGTTGGGATTCGACTTTCAACGGGGCCGATTAGACACCAGCACCCACCCGTTCAGCACAGAACTGGGTCCGGACGACTGTCGAATCACGACTCGGTACGACGAGGACTTTTATCTGTGGTCGTTCTTCGGAACACTCCATGAAGTCGGGCACGGAATGTATGAACAGGGGTTGAAGCCCGACCAGTATGGTTTGCCCTTGGGGAAATACGCCTCGCTCGGTATTCACGAATCGCAATCTCGCTTGTGGGAGAACCTTGTCGGTCGCAGTCGGTCATTTTGGGAATTTTTCTATCCCAAATTCCAAGAGCATCACCCAGACCTGGGGAACGTGTCACTGGATGCATTCTATTTTGCCGTGAATGATGTACAGGCTAGTCCAATTCGCGTCGAGGCGGACGAGGTGACATACAACCTCCACATCATCATTCGGTTTGAGCTGGAGAGACAGTTGTTGGACGAGCGATTAGCGGTGTCCGATTTGCCACAGGCGTGGAACGAAATGTATGACGAGCTGTTGGGCATTCGCCCGGTGGATGATGCCAAAGGCGTGCTTCAGGACGTCCACTGGAGTGCCGGATTGATCGGGTACTTTCCCACGTACACGCTGGGGAACCTCTATGCAGCTCAGCTTTTTGCGGCGGCGGAAAAGGACACTGGAAATTTGGCCGACATGTTTCGCGTCGGCGAGTTTGCACCACTTTTGGGATGGATGCGTGAAAACGTACATCAGCAGGGTCGCCGTCTGGGGTCGGTGGAATTGGTCGAAGACGTGACCGGTGAAGCGCCGGATGCTCGCTATCTGATGGATCATTTGCGTCGAAAACTGTTACCGCTTTATACCTAAAGCGCCGGCGCGAACGGCCACGTAAATGGCGGTAGATTTGTTTCGACGCGTGCTCTAGGCTGAGACATCTGTTCGCGGGCCTGTTAGACTAGGTGTGGTCGCAAGACCATTTTGAAACAGCGGAACACGACTAGCTGCTCGAGAGTTTGCTGTGCATTCCTCCTCTGGAAGCTATCGCTCATCATTGCTTCAATTCTGGAAACGTGAAGACTCATGATCATTGTTGGATGTCCAGTGTGCGGAGACAGCGTTGTTGCGCCATCGGGAAGTCCAGTGGAAGCGATGGTTCGTTGTCCACTGTGTATGGAGGAGTACCGGCTTTCCGACGCGTTTGCCAAGTTACCCCCGGCACTCATTCTTCTGGAATCTTCGTTGGTTGGTTCGCTGTCATTGGAACCAGAATCCGCCGAAGATGCGGCGCCGGCTTTTGAATTTGAAGCCGGCTCGGCTCCTGTCGAACCACGTGTTTATGTGCGGCAGCCGGCTCGAGTGAACCGCCAGAAGAATGTGATTGTCGAATTTACAAAGATCGTGCTCGGCGGCGTTTTGGGCTTGGCCATCGGCCAAGTTCTTCTGTGGCGGATGCCAGGCAACTGGCCCGCACATCAGCGAGATCCATTTCAGTTTGGTCAAGACTTCGGCAACATATTTCCAATCAGTATCTTGGCTCCACCACTAGTGCGAAATCCTGGCGTGATCAGCGAGAGCGAACACGATGAGGATACCGATGATTGGACAATTGACCCAAACATCGTTGATCAACCGATGATGAATGAGGACAGCCGAACCGATGAAACGGACATTGCTGGCGACAACATCGAGAACGGTGGATCGCCCGAACCAGAACCAGCCGTGCCGGCAACTTCTCCGGGCATTCGGTTTGCACCGCATGTTGATCAGCGAATGATGGTTCGCGCCATCGAATTGAGCAGGAACGCCATCGAACAATGGCGCACCGCCGACGGAGATCGGGAATTGGAAGCTGCCAATTTGGTCTCTTCGTTAAAGGACTTGGCCCATGCTGTGACGTTCATCTACCCGGAACGCCGTGTCCCGAGCGGGGTCGTTGCACAACTGCGAGAGTTTCTTCCGCAGTTTTCACGTCCACCTCTCAAGGAGCTTTTGTACGACGGAATTGCTGAAGTCGATGTTGATAAGGCCTCGCTCACCGGAGAGATTGTTGTCGGGATCGTCGATGACATTCGTCTGAATGGGTACTTGTTTGAGACGGTATTGGAGTTGTCGCCTGGAGTAAAGGTGCCCGTGTTGAGTGCCGTTGACCCTAGAGAACGATTTACGAAAAAAGACAGAGTCTTAATGTTGGCGGTTTGGGTGACCCGTCCTCGAACGCAACTTAGCGGGTACAACGAACCGCCGGACGGCCCAGTGTTGTATGGAGATTTTCCGGTCAGGCTGGTTGTCGACAGGTCGTCGATCCCGGATGACGCCGATGCCGACGTCGATTCAACGGACGCATCGGAATCGTCAACGGGTGACACCGAGTCGTCGGATAATCCTGCGGAGCCTGACGGTAGCGATAATTCATCCGGTCCGTAATTGCGAAGGGATCCCTCGTCATGGTCGACACGGACGATGCGGACGACAAAGGCGAAGTAGAAAAACAAGACGGTTCTGAGGAGACTGCGGCCACCTCGGAACCGCCACCGCAGTCCGTGCTAGATTATCTGCTGTACGGCGTCTCACTACCTGAACGGGCGCTGCGAGGAACGTCGGCCGTCGTGGCTGGCACGCTGCGAGAATCGGCCAACCTGCTCATCCCCCAAGCGTTTCGGTCGTCGCGATCGTACACTGTATTCGTGCAGCAAATGCTCGACTTCATGGTAAGTGATGTGGGTGGCGTGGAATCGGACGAAGATGAGTCGGTACCTCAGGTCGAGGGGTATGTGGCTCGAAAAACGGTCGGTGGATTCGTCGACATGGCGGGATTCGCCACATTGCACTTGTCTCCGATCACAATTCTCGCCGTACTCAGTGACGTGGCATATGGGTCGAAGGAATACCTCCGTGAGTTAGCAGTCGAATTGAAACGCGAAGGCGTCATCGACGAGAACTCGACGATTGGCAGTATTTCGGAATTGTTGCACGAGGTGGGCAACGCGTCCGGCACAACCGTTGAAGCGTTAGACATGCCACCTCTTTCGGTCGAAGCACTCGAGGAGACCGTGACTCAGGCTCGTGAGGCGATTAAGGGCGTCGACGTAACAAAGGCCTTTCCACGCGCCGAAATCGATCGCCTGTGGCGAGAGATCAGGGAGATTGCACAACGCGAAAAAATTGGAATGCTGGGCGCTTCGGGCGCACTGTCCATGTTCGCATTAAACCGAGTGAAAACAGTTGGCCACGGCGCGCTCTCGACGGTACGCGTGGCGGGCAACATGTTTGATCAGCACATTCTGGAGCACTACGAGCAGGGATTGAAGGAAATTCACATCAATGGGTTTTATCCGTTCGTCTCTCAGGCGAGTCGGCCGTATATCGATGCGGTCTGGTTGAACTTCTCCTCCGACCGAGAGACGATTACCGAAGATGTTGTCAGCGGGCGATTTTTTGTCCGCTGGTGGGGATATGTCACGGGTTGGTTTCGACGCCCGCGATCCCGGTAGGTGATTAGGGCAGCCGAGCCGTGTGTCTGATTGGATCGCCCCTGGTCCACGATGTGGAGCCGCTTCACTTCACGTCGGCCCGCGCGATGAACTCCGTTTCGATACCCTTGTAATCAGTGACAACCCGGATTGTTTTCTTCACTTTGCCCGTTTCGTTCGCCGTGAACGTGACCGGAACGAAGTGGATCTTCTTCGAGTTCTCGGGATCGAACTCGAATTCGAAACAGCCATCGCATTCGATACGTACGATTCTGAACGGCTCTTTACCACGAATCAGTAGCTTCTTCGCAGTCGTCTCACCCTCGGCAACGATCCCCATGAACAATACGTTCGGGCTTACTTCGATGGCTGGCTTGACTTTGGCCTCAACAGTCATCGGTATCGATTTGCTGCTTCGATCGTTGGTTATCAACAGGAGTTGGTCGCGAAAAAAGCCGGCTGGAGCTCCCAGAAGGACTCGAACCGTCATGTTGTAGGTAACTTGTCGGCCCGCCACCTTTGGCTCACTCAACTCGACTTCCAAGAACTTGTTGCCGCTGCGCACATCCTCGATTCGCCAACTCGGCCGGCCGGCGAATTGAACCTGGATGGTCTTTTCGACCGGGACGGTTTGATCAATCTCCCCGAATCGAGCGGATCCGGGCCTGAAGACAACATCGCCCCGAATATGGCCTTTGACGTTGAGCTGGACCTCGGCGTAAAACGGCTTATCGATCGTGACTGTCAAAGTCGCCTTGCGGTGTCCCGTGAATGACCTGGTATTGAACTTGGCGACGATTTCCGACTTTTCCCAGGTTTTTAGGTTCCGTTTGGTCACTGTTGGTTCGGTACATCCGCAGCTCGACCGCACGTAGGCGATATGGACATTTTCCTTGTACATATTCTCAAACACAAAGCGGTATTCGACATGGGCTCCCCGCGCCACCGTACCGAAATCATGGGCCCGCTCGCCGAACATTTTTCGAGCCCATTCTTGGGCGTGTGAAACTGGCGAAAAGGCCAGAGCCAATAATAGGGCCAGAATTTGAGTTCTCATGACGTGGATCTCTGTGCGTTCATTTACCGTGGATTTACTGGTTTTCGCTGTGAGTAACTCTTGGATTGTGGGACATGCGACACGATATGCCAGCAAATTCGGCACAGCATTTCCACTTTTCCTGACGTCTTTGGCCGATTGGGAGTTGACGCCGTACAATGGAGACGGTCCAACACTAGGTGTATTCCTTTTTTTCGTCACAATCACCACGGTCGAACAACAAAATTTTTCCGAAACTGATGGGCTGGTCAGTATTTATACGATTTGGGATCCACGGGACGTTGTCACGGCTGTTGAAGGCCGATTTTGAAGGAGAGAACAATGATCTGGCGGTTGACGTTGAGTATTTCAATGGTGTTTGCGATGTCCTTAGTTGGTTGCACATCGCCAGGCACCGGTGACGGTGAGTCAAAAACAGTCGATTCGGCAGTCGATCCAGACGTCGTAGCGCAACCTCAGTCATCGCGTGAAGGCGATCTCGATGAACCAATCGCAGGCGAGGCCAAAAAACAGCTCTCCCAAACGGAAAATCGACCGGCAGGTCCAGACAAGGAAATCGAGGAATTTGTCGCCTTCGCCCAACGAAACCCGTTCGGACAACGGATCGACATGTTACCGTTTCCCAGGCAATTGGAGTGGTTGAACACCAAGCCGTTGAGATTGGAGGAGTTGCGGGGCAAGTTCGTCTTGATCGACTTCTGGACCTACTGCTGCATCAATTGCCTGCACATCTTGCCCGAGCTGAAGAAGCTTGAGCAGGCCTATCCCAATGAGCTGGTTGTCATTGGCTGCCATTCGGCGAAGTTCGCCGCAGAAAAAGACAGCAAGAATATCGCCGAAGCGATCTTGCGTTACGAGATCGAGCACCCGGTGATCAACGATGCCAATCTGCTGTTTTGGCGGCAGCTTGGTGTGCAGAGTTGGCCGACCTTGTTGCTGATCGACCCGGAGGGAAAAGCCGTCTGGATGAGGCCTGGTGAGATTAAGTTTGAGGACATCGACATGCTGTTGAAGAAGGCCCTGCCCTTCTATCGTCGAAACAACTTGATCGATGCGGCGCCGATTCGCTTTGAGCTATTGCAGCATACGGCGGAAGAAATGCCATTGCGATTTCCTGGAAAGGTCTTGGCGGATGAGGCGGGCGATCGATTGTTCATTAGTGACAGCAATCACAACCGCATCGTCGTCTCGTCTCTCGACGGCAAGCTGAAAAAGACGATTGGTTCGGGCGAAATCGGGAAAGCGAACGGTAGCTATGAGGAATGTTCATTCGATCATCCGCAGGGAATGGCACTGCATGGCGACTTTTTGTATGTGGCCGACACGGAAAACCACATGCTCCGCAAGGTTGACTTGAAGACCGAAAAGGTGACGACGATTGCCGGACGCGGTGAGCAGGCGAGCAATGACTGGCTGGCAAGCTCTGGGACTCCTGGAATGCCCTGGCGGGGAGTCCCATTGCGGACAGACCTCAACAGCCCATGGGCATTATTGGTTCATGAGGACTTCCTCTATATCGCGATGGCTGGACCCCATCAAATCTGGCGGATGTCATTGAAAGGCGCTGCGATTGGGCCGTTCGCCGGAAACGGTCGGGAAGATATCGTTGACGGACCGCTGCTGCCGGCGCAGCCCTATGGTTTGGGCGCCTCGTCTTTTGCACAACCAAGCGGCCTGACCACGGACGGAACCTGGTTGTTCGTCGCCGATAGCGAGGGAAGTTCGATTCGGGCCGTTCCATTCGACTTCAAGAAACCTGTCAGGACGGTCGTTGGAACTTCTGGCCTCCCCGGCGGTCGCCTGTTTGAGTTCGGCGATCGGGATGGGCGACGCGACAAAGTGCTGTTGCAGCACCCGTTGGGCGTCGTCTTCCACGAGGGCTTCATCTACGTTGCCGACACCTACAACGACAAGATAAAACGTGTCAATGCGGCGACCGGTGCTACCAACACACTCAACGTCAAAGGCAATGAAGACAAGCCATTTGACGAACCGGAGGGAGTCTCGTACGCGGCGGGAACACTTTTTGTCGCCGACACCAACAACCACCGAATCCGCACGGTCAATCTGGGCACTGGCGCCGTAAAAACGTTGACGATTCAAGGTCTGCAGCCGCCGAAAGACCGTGGCCCCACAAAGCCGGAATTTCGTGGAAGAGCGAGCGTGGTGCCAGCCGCCACCGTCAAGGTCGTTGACGGGAAGGTCGCGTTGCAATTGAAGTTGGAATTGCCACCGGGCTGGAAGATCAATGATCTGGCGAAGCCGCAACGATACTGGATTACCGAATTGGGCAACGCTGACCTAATCCCTGCAGAGGGCGAAGGTGTTGTTGAAATCCAGACACCGACCGCTGAGATAAACGTGTCGTTGCCTGTGAAGGGTGAAAGTGGCAAGACGAAGCTCGAAGTGCTAATGCCATTTTACTATTGCGAACAGAGCGGCACTGGTCTCTGTAAGCAGGGTACGGTGAAATGGGAATTGCCGTTGTTGTGGTCATCGGACGGCAAGGATGTCGCCGTGTTGTCGCACTCGATTCGGCTGTTCAAGTTCCCGCCGAATTGACCCGTTGGTCGTCGACAAACTGGCAAACACGCGGAACGTGAGTTTGTTGCGTTAGCAAACGTCGAAGTCGCGTTCCGCTAGGGCTCATCACCCTTACGTCTTGGTCGCTAATTCACTAGAATACTCGTTTCTAATTTGGCCTCCCCACTCCAGGGGGGATATGTCTTGCGATTCAGTGGATCACCGGCGACATGTTTGAATCCTTACGCGACGGATTGCAGGACGCATTCAAGTCGCTCCGCGGCAAAGGGACGCTAACTGAAAGCAACATGCGCGACGGCTTAAAGCTCGTCGAGCAGTCATTATTGGATGCGGACGTCAGTTATTCGGTCGTCCAGGACTTCATGGAGAAAGTCGGCGCCGAGGCGGTGGGTGACCGCGTGTTGCGGACGATTGACCCCAGCCAGCAAGTGATTGCAATTGTCAACGACGCGTTGATTGACATTCTGGGCCCCGTCGATCCGTCGCTGCATCTGACCAAAGACGTCAACATCATTATGCTCTGTGGTCTGCAGGGATCGGGCAAGACGACCACCTGCGGCAAGCTCGCCAAGTTGTTGCTGAAGGAAAAGTTGGAGCCGCTTTTAGTCGCAGCCGACTTGCAGCGACCGGCGGCGATCGACCAATTGCATGTGATCGGCGAACAGCTAGGTGTGCCGGTATACAGTGACCGAACCAACAAAGATCCGGTCAAAGTCTGCCAGGACGCCGTCGCGAAAGCGCGTGCGGAGTCTCGCCGGGTGGTCATTTTGGACACCGCCGGCCGTTTGGCGATCGACGAAGAACTGATGGCTGAGCTCACTCGGATTGATAACCGAGTCCACCCGGATCAGGTCTACCTGGTCGTGGACGGCATGACCGGGCAGGATGCCGTCAATAGTGCTGGCGCGTTCAATGAGGCGTTGGAGCTGGACGGCGTCATCATGACGAAGCTGGATGGCGATGCGCGTGGCGGAGCTTTGCTATCGGTAAAACACGTGACAGGCGTGCCGATCAAGTTCATCGGTACGGGCGAGCACCTGGAATCGCTCGAGCCGTTTCGGCCTGAAGGCATGGCCAGCCGCATCTTGGGAATGGGCGACATTGTCGAAGCCGTTCGGCAAATGGAGGAGGTGGTTGACGCCGAGGAGCGTCAACGAATCGAAGAGCGGATGCAAAAGGGCGAATTTACGCTCGAAGACTTCCGCGACGCTATGGTGAAGCTGAGTAAACCGGGGTTTTTCGGCAATATGCTCGGTTTGATTCCCGGCATGGGACAGATGAAGGAGATGATGCAGAATGAGGACACGGAAGGAGAAATGAAGCGAGTCGAGGCGATCATCAACTCGATGACGCCCGAGGAACGCCGGGTCCCCGCGACGATTGACATGAGTCGCCGAGTTCGGATCGCGCGAGGGTGTGGTGTCGATACTCCCGCCGTGAATGACTTGGTCAAGCAATTCGAGCGGATGAAGCCCATCATGCAGATGATGTCGGGCAAAGGCATGGGTGGTCGAATGCAGGCCATGAAAGAATTGACCGAATCGGGCATGCTCGACCCATCCGTGGGAGGGGCTCCCAAAGTCAAGAAAGGCACAGGAAAGCGCATTTCGGCAAAGGAAAAAGCAAAGCGCCGCAAAGAAAAAGAAAAAGCCAAACGCCGCAATCGACGCAAGAACTAGCTTTTC